>Ga0308159_1000350_pt1 | contig 116787 bp, 96 predicted proteins | sample PhyCR1_FD_201040 | JGI IMG/M metagenome (GOLD analysis project Ga0308159, IMG submission 201040) | Phyllosphere microbial communities from UC Gill Tract Community Farm, Albany, California, United States - DLSLC.R1 | ecosystem: Host-associated > Plants > Phyllosphere > Unclassified | place: USA...
TTTGGTTTTTAATGAATTTCCTTTATCCGGGCTTTCTTTTCGCACTATTATCGGTTGCAATTCCGGTCATCATTCATTTATTCAATTTTCGAAAATTTAAAAAGGTTTATTTCTCCAACGTTCAGTTCTTAAAAGAAGTTGAACAGCAAAATTCGTCGAGGGAAAAACTGAAAAACTTATTAATTCTCCTCTCCAGAATACTGGCCATCATTTTTTTGGTGCTCGCCTTTGCGCAGCCTTACATTCCGGAGAAATCACAGAAAAACAGCCTGTTAAATAATACTGTAAGTATTTATATCGACAATTCTTACAGTATGGAAGCCGTGAATAAAGATGGTAGTCTGCTGGATGAAGCGAAACGAAATGCTAAGGAACTGGTTAAAGGTTTCGGGATTAATGACCGTTTTCAGCTATTAACTAATGATTTTGAAGGAAAACATCAGCGGTTGCTGAACGAAGAAGAATTCTTAAAGGCGCTTGATGATGTTAAAATCTCGGCTACGGCCCGTAATCTTCAGCAGATTTTAAACAGGCAAGGGAATATATTAAGCGGACCGGCCAATAAATACAGCTTTGTCATTTCAGACTTTCAGAAAAATATTACTTCAGCTAAAAAGCTTACAACAAACCCCGATATCCAATATTCCTTTTTGAAATTGAATGCCACTGCACTGGCTAATATTGCAGTAGATAGCGTTTGGATGTTGTCGCCGAATCATCAGCCGGGGGCAAACGAAAGACTGGTGGTTCAACTGAGAAATTATTCACAGGAAGCTGCAGAAAATATTCCTCTGAAATTAACGGTTAACAATCAGCAGAAAGGTTTAGGCGCGGTTTCCATTCCCGCAGAAAAAACTGTTCGCGATACGCTAAATTTTTCTGGTTTAACAGCGGGCTGGCAAAAGGGAATCGTCAGTATTAAAGATTTTCCGGTTACGTTTGATGATACATTGTCCTTCAGTTTTAAAGTTGATAAGCGTTTGCCAGTACTTAGTATTAATGGGGCAACGGCAGGAAACTACATTAAGGCACTTTTTGGAGCGGATAAATATTATGTGCTTACCGAAAATTCAGAACAACATGTTAACTACAACGGGTTCTCAAACTACGGTTTAATTGTGCTTAACGGACTACAAAATCCATCTACAGGCTTAGCTCAGCAATTGAAAACCTACCTTAATGCAGGTGGTTCGGTAGTGCTGTTTCCAAATCTGGATGCAGATCTAAAAGTCTATAATTCGTTTTTAGCGGCATTATCATTGCCCGCTATTCAAGAACTCACTAAGGGTGAAACCAGCGTTGATCAGATTGATCTTCAGCATCCGATTTTTAAAACGGTTTTTGAAGAAATCCCAAAGAACATGGATCTGCCAGTGGTGAATCGCTACTTTTCCTTTGTGGAAAGTAATGCAGCCAATAAGGAAAATATTTTATCTCTCCCGGGCAGGAAGCTTTTCTTCGCTAAATATGGAGTTGGCAATGGATCGGTTTTCTTATCATCGTCAGGCTTAAACGCAGCTGATGGGAATTTTGCCCGTCACCCTATTTTTGTGCCTCTGATGTATCGCTTGGCATTAAGTGGTGGCACGGAAAGTTCATTATATCACTACCTGGGTAGCGAAAATGTCTTGTCGGGCAAAAAAATCACAGTAGGTAAAAATCAAACGCTAAAACTCAGGGCAAATAACTTTGAAAGCATTCCTGAAATCCGGCAGGCCGATGGTAAAACATTGATTTATATATCAGATCAGGTTAGGAATGCTGGTTTTTACAACCTCAGTTTAGCAGATTCTACACTTGCCATCTACGCTTTCAACAGCGATAGAACAGAATCTGATATGCATTATCTTAGTAAAAAGGACTTAAATAATCTTGCCGGAAAAAGTAATTTAAAAGTATTCGATACAGATCAAGATGCTGTAAAACTCACTGCCGGTACAGAGAAAATCGGACAAACGCTATGGAAACTTTGCTTAGTTTTGTCGCTGATTTTTATTGCCGCAGAAATTCTTCTCATCCGATTTTTTAACAACAATAAAAAAACAATATGAATCTCCTGGTTAAAAATGTAATCATTGCCGATCCGCAAAGCAGTTTCAACAAACAAGAATGTGATGTTAGGGTAGTTGATGGTCTAATTCAAAACATAGGTAAATTAACAGCCAATCATGATGAAACCGTTTTTGAAGCGGCAGGTGCTTTTCTTAGTCCTGGTTTTTTTGATTTGAACTGTGTGGCTGGTGATCCCGGCTTCGAAACTAAAGAAGATATTCAAACATTAACCAACGCTGCAAAAGCGGGTGGCTTTACTGGCTTAGCCTTATTGCCACAAGCTAATCCGGTAGTGCAATCAAAGTCTCAGGTAGAATATATCTTAAACAAGGCGAAGGGTAACCTGGTTGATGTTTTGCCGGTGGGTGCAATTAGCCAGAACCGCGAAGCCAAAGAACTGGCAGAATTGTTTGATATGCAACAGGCCGGTGCAGTTGCATTTTCTGATGGAGATAGGGCCTTACAGGATGATGGTTTTATGAGTCGGGCATTGCAATATGCGAAAGGTTTCGATGCCTTGTTAATGGTTTATCCTGAAAATAAATCCATTGCCGGGAAGTCTCAGATCAATGAAAGTAAGACCTCGGTGCTATTGGGCATGAAAGGTTTGCCGGCTTTAGCTGAGGAAATGCATATTGCCAGGGATATCTTTCTCGCTACCTATAATGAAACGAAAATCCACATCAGCAATATTTCTACGGCTGGTTCGGTGGCGCTAATCCGGAAAGCAAAAAAGGATGGTGTTCAGGTTTCGTGCGATGTGACGGCGCATCACCTGGTTTTTACAGAAGAACTGCTGGCCGATTTTGACAGTAATTATAAGGTAAAACCGCCGTTAAGGAGCAAAGCGGATGTGAAGGCACTGATCGCTGGTTTAAAGGATGGAACGATTGATGCGGTTACGTCTCAACACCGTCCGGAGGAAATTGAATTTAAGAATGTAGAATTTGAAATTGCTCATTATGGAATCATTGCCTTGCAAACTGTGCTTCCGCTATTGCTTCGGGTAGGTTTGGATGCCAGTTTAATCGCAGAGAAATTAGCTATAAATCCCCGTAAATTATTAAATTTAGCTGTTCCGGTTATTGCAGAAGGGGAGCAGGCAAACTTTACCGTGATCAACCCAACGGAGAAGTGGCTGTACAACGCGAAAAGTAATTTCTCTAAATCAGCTAATAGCCCGCTGTTAGGTAGTGAGTTAACTGGTAAAGTAATGCTGGTTTGTAATAATGGGCAGCACTTTGAGGCGGAGAAGGGTTAGGGAATAAGGAGCAAGGAATAAGGAGCAAAGAGTAAGGATCAAAGAACAAAGACAAAAAGTATAAAAGAATAAGGATCAAAGTTGATAAAAGATAAGATTTTGTGAGGCTAATGGTCTTTCATCTTTGCTCTTTTATCTTTACTCCTTTAAATTTAAAAAAGATGGATAATAGAGTGAAAAAAGCGCTGGTCGCATCATTAAACCAATACGCAGAAGTTGCGGCAATCAACGTGGAAGGTTTTGAAAAGGAATTATTGGTGGCATTCGAGCTGGATACCAACTTCTTAGATAAAGTGACAGCATTTGACGCTGTTTTTGATTCGCATCCAAAATTTGAAGAATTACGGGAAGTATTTTTTGATTTATTGATGGTGAATTTCTTCAGCAGTGATGTGCAAAAACTGGAAGATGATTATCTGGAGACTGATGAATGGGCCAACATCGAAGAAGAAACAATCGACCGGGGAACCGAGTTATTGAACCTTTTACTTTATATTAAAGAATGTAAGGATGAAGATATTGATCCGGAATTGGGCGATTTCCTAAAAGAATTCTTACTGGTAGAGGATGATGAATTTCAGGATGAATTTGAGATTTACGAAGAGATGATCAGCAATCAGCAACTGGCAGAGACCAGCGTGCAAGAGATTTGCAAAACGGCTCCGACATTGAACGTTAGCGAAGAAATGCAGGAACTATTTGTTCCATTCATGATCTTTTTCCTTGATGTAGAAGGAAGCGCAACCACTACCAAAGAAATAATTCAATTTAGCAGTAACAAATCGTTTGATTCTGCGACTTATATATTAATCACAACTATTAATAGCTAAATTAAATATTCATTATTATGGACAAAAGTGCTCACATTTCTCAGTTATCCCTTAAGTATGGTTTCATCTTAGCCGCTGTTTCGGTGGTAATATCGTTGACCATGCATTTCATCAATCCGGTTTTGGTTTACACCAATGTAATGGCTTCAATTGGTATCTTCGTAGTCTTCATTGCGCTTCTAGTGATTTCCGGGATCAATATTCGTAAAGAAATAGGTGGTTTCTGGACCTTTGGCGAAGCATTCAAGGCTTTTTTAATTATCTCTTTAATTCTAGCCATCACCGCAACGCTTTATAATTTCATTTTGATGAAATTCATCGATCCTGATCTTCCTGCCAGAGCTGCGGCCGCGATTGAGGATGCGCAAAGGGCAATGATGGCGAAATTTGGCCTGGGTAATGACGAAATTGATGAAGCAATGGCTAAGGCGGGCAATATGCAGGAAAAACTTGAGCCAAGCTTTAAAAATACTTTCACCAGTTTTGGTGTTTCAATTGCTTCTTATGGCATAATCTCTTTGATTTTAGCCGCGATTTTAAAGAAAAAACCTCCGGTTACTTTTAATACATTTCCAACAGAAGCTTAATCATTTTAAAATTTTTGAACGTGCAGGTTTTATCAATGGTTTGATAATCGCTGCACGTTTTATTTTAATAAATTACATGCCAAACCTATACATTATTTCAGGTTGTAACGGAGCCGGTAAAACGACCGCTTCCTTTACTATTTTGCCTGAAATGCTTAATTGTAGGGAGTTTGTGAATGCTGATGAGATTGCCCGTGGCATTTCGCCCTTCAAACCCGAGAGTGTCGCTATTCAGGCAGGTAAGATTATGCTCAACAGGATAGAAGAACTATTAGGGCATCGAAAAGATTTTGCAATCGAAACTACGTTAACTACAAGGTCTTACCTTAATACCATCACTAAAGCGAAGTCGCTGGGCTATCAGGTCACGCTATTATTCTTTTGGTTAAACGATGTAAGTTTGGCAATTCAAAGAGTAGAAACTAGGGTTTTGGAAGGTGGCCATCATATTCCGGAAGAGGTAATCAGGAGAAGATATGATAAAGGAATCCAGAATTTAAAATTATTTACCAGTGTTTCAGATTTATGGTTTGTTTTAGATAATTCGAAAGAACAACTTCAATTTATTGCAGAAGGTAATCAAAGTGAAATTATTATATTTGAGGAAGACAAATGGTCCAGGTTGAATTAAGAATATGGAAGATAAAGAATTAACCCTTCAAGCCATGCATCACAAAATAAGTGAAGGGATGGCATTAACATTTAAAAAGCTAGTTGCCTATAAAGCCAAAAACGATCAGTACCTCGTTTTTTCTGATCAGGGGAAGATTGTTAAAGTAGCTGCGAAGGACATAAAATTATAATACAGATCAAAATTTTTGAACGTGCAGGTTTTATCATTTAATTTGATGAAATTTGCACGTTTTTCAATAATACGTCATTGCGAACGAAGCGTAGGGATGAGCAGCGCGTGCGGCAATCTTATTTTAACAGATTGCTTCGTCGTACCTCCTCGCAATGACGAAAAGGCCCAATAAATGGATATATCAGTTGTAGTACCCCTATTTAATGAAGATGAATCTTTACCAGAATTAACGGCATGGATTGATCAAGTAATGACAGACCATCATTTCAGCTATGAAATTGTATTGGTTGATGATGGAAGTACTGACAAATCCTGGGAAGTGATAGAAGCCTTAAGGTTACAGAACCCTGCAATAAAAGGCATTAAATTTAGAAGGAATTATGGTAAATCTGCAGCGTTAAACGTTGGTTTTGAGGCCACGCAAGGCGATGTAGTCATTACCATGGATGCCGATTTACAGGATAGTCCTGATGAAATTCCCGAACTTTACCGCAGAATAAAGGAAGAAAAGTTAGACCTGATCTCTGGCTGGAAAAAAAAGCGGTACGATCCGATCACTAAAACAGTACCTACCAAACTCTTCAATGCGGCTACCCGTAAAATGAGTGGCATCGAACTGAACGACTTTAATTGCGGTTTAAAGGCTTACCGAAGCGACGTGATTAAAACAATTGAGGTTTATGGTGAAATGCACCGTTATATCCCTGTAATTGCCAAATGGGCCGGCTTTAATAAAATTTCTGAGCAAGTGGTAGAGCATAGGGCACGGAAATACGGCACTACCAAATTTGGCTTCAGTCGTTTTATCAACGGCTTCTTAGATTTACTTTCCATTTTCTTTGTCGGCAAATTTGGTAAACGTCCAATGCACTTCTTCGGTTCGTTAGGCGTGCTCAGTTTTTTCTTAGGGATCATCATGTCGCTATATACTTTAATCGAAAAGCAATACTTAATCTGGAATGGCCTGGCTTATCGCGATGTAACGCAGCAACCACTGTTTTATTTGTCGCTTGTGGCTATTGTTGTAGGTTCACAAATGTTTCTGGCTGGTTTTATCGCAGAACTTTTATCCAGAAATGCGCCAGAAAGAAATCAGTATTTAATAGAAAAGAGGGTATAAGGCAGAGGGTTTAAGGTGTAAGGTTTATACGCCCTGAACCCTTTACCTTTTTACCTTCCACCTTTTACCTTTTAAACATGTTTTTCTCCATCATCATTCCGCTTTACAACCGTCCGCAAGAAATTGACGAGCTTTTATACACCTTAACCAAGCAAACTTATTCACAGTTCGAGGTTTTGGTAATTGAAGATGGTTCTGTTCAGGATGCAAAAGCCATTGTAGCTTCTTATGCTGACCGGCTGGATGTTAAATATTATTTCAAGGAAAACGCCGGACAGGGTTTTGCAAGGAATTACGCCTTTGAGCGGGCTTCGGGGGATTATTTTATCATCTTTGATTCGGATATTTTAGTGCCGGCAGATTACCTGGAGATTGTAAGCCATTATCTTCATGAACACCAGCTGGATGCCTACGGGGGTCCGGATGCGGCTCATGAAAGTTTTACACCCGTTCAGAAAGCAATCAGCTATGCCATGACATCGCCCTTCACTACCGGCGGAATTCGTGGAAACAAAAAGCATGTTGGTCAGTTTCATCCACGAAGCTTCAATATGGGGGTTTCACGCAAGGCCTGGGAGAAAGTTGGCGGTTTTATTCTGACCAGGTTAGGTGAAGATATTGAATACAGTATTCGTATCCACGAAAATGGTTTCAAAATCGGTTTAATTCCGGAAGCAAAGGTTTACCATAAACGAAGAACGAGTTTTAGTCAGTTTTACAAACAGCTACACTTCTTCGGCAGGGCCAGAATTAATATTTACAAACATTTTCCAAAAGAATTGAAATTGGTCCATTTCTTCCCGGCTATCGCCACCGTGGGCATGATTGGAACATTACTGATGAATTTTATCTATCCGCCTTTGGCTTATATTTTAGATTTCATGGTGTTGTTATATTTTATGTTGATATTTTTTCACTCCTGGTCTGTAAATAAATCTTTAAAAGTTGCATTTTTGAGCATTATATCTTCATTCATCCAGTTAACGGCCTATGGTTTAGGTTTTATGCAGGATTTATTTAAAAGGGTAGTGTTTGGTGGGGAGTAGGGGATAGGGAATGGGGAAATAGAGAGTGGGGAATAGGAAGTAGGAAATGGAAAGTGGGGAATAGAGAATAGGGATTGTGGAGTAGGAATATAGATGTCGAACAACGAGTAACGAACCAGAAAACTGAAATGATCAACTATTTAAAAGAAAGTACATTTGCTGTTAATGATGTCATCCGAAAGGCGTGGAGCATCATGACGAGACATTATTTTTCCATTGCAACCCTATGCTTTCTGATGTTTATTACCGCCAGTGCATCTAGCCTGATGGCTTTTTTTATTAAAGATGTAAGCAGGGTATTGAGCTTTTTTATGGTGATTATTTTCATCATGCTTTATTTTACGCTCAACCTTTCTTTGTTTAAATATATTTTTCATCTTATTGATAATGAGGATGAAGATGTTACCATTGTTGGTACATTGCCAACGAGACAACAAATTATCCGCTTTTTAATTGCTACCCTTTATTTTATTGGCTGTATCTTATTTATTGGCCTTATTTTATTTCCGGTTTTGTATGTACTCGATCCTGTTTTACGATATCTGGTTAGCATTGGATGGGTAGAAAGCTTTAAAGCCACCGGGATCATTATCACGCAAGTGGCAGTGGGCATTGGTATTCTGGCCTTATTTATCACCTGGTTAAGAATTTCTTTTTTTCCGTTTTTCATCATCGATAAAAACGTTGGTCCCTTCGAATCCATCAAACTTAGTTTGGCAATTACGAAAGGAAATTTTACCAAAATTTTGTTGTTGTTATTGGTTTTGGGTGGTGGTTACCTGATCTATCTTTTATTTAACTTTTTACATTGGCCATTTGTGGCTTTTGTTGTAAATATTTTAAGTTCATTTATTATTGTTCCGTTATCAAGCGTAGCCTTAACCGTAGCTTATCGTAAAATCGCGAGTGAATACAAAGGCGATGAACATCCTGATATATTGCATAATATCGTTTAACCGAAAAAGCATTCACTCATCTCGACATTCAAAATTCAATCATTTAGTATGGGATTTAAAGCAGCACTAAGTAAACCCTTCGCGGCATTCGCCGTTTGGCAAATTAACAAATGGAAAAAGAATGCCGTTGCTGCTCAGGATAAGATCCTTCAAAATCTGATCACTCAGGCAAAGGATACTGCTTTCGGGAAAGATCATCAGTTTTCTGCAATTAAAAATTACCATGATTTTAAGAAAAATGTTCCCGTTCAGGATTATGAAGGACTAAAACCTTATGTAGATCGTGTAGTAGCTGGTGAAGCCGATGTGCTTTGGAAAGGCAAACCGCTTTATTTTGCGAAAACATCGGGCACTACTTCTGGTGTAAAATATATTCCGCTTTCGAAAGAATCTATGCCTGAGCATATTAAAGCAGCCCGGAATGCGATTCTTACCTATATTAATGAAACCGGAAAGGCTGATTTTGTTAATGGCAAGATGATTTTTTTACAGGGAAGTCCTGTTCTCAGCGTTAAAAATGGTATCAATGTGGGTCGTTTATCTGGTATTGTCGCTCATCATGTGCCAGCATACTTGCAAAAAAACCGCTTGCCATCTTATGAAACCAATATTATCGAAGATTGGGAAGAAAAGGTAGATGCCATTGTTGGGGAAACCTTGCATGAAGACATGAGCCTTATTTCAGGCATTCCGCCATGGGTACAAATGTATTTCGACAAACTTTCTGAGAAGTCGAATGGAAAGAAAATTGGCGAGATCTTCAAAAATTTTAGCCTGTTTATTTACGGTGGCGTCAATTTTGAACCTTATCGGGCGAAGATTGAGCAAAGCATCGGCAGAAAAATAGATTCAATCGAGACCTATCCGGCATCTGAGGGGTTTATCGCTTATCAGGACTCACAGCTTGATAAAGGTTTGTTATTATTAGCTGATGCAGGAATCTTTTATGAGTTTATTCCTGCGGATGAATATCATAACGAAAACCCAACCAGGTTGTCGCTGGGCGAGGTTGAATTGGATACGAATTATGCGCTGGTTTTAAATACCAACGCTGGTTTATGGGGCTACAGCATTGGTGATACTGTTAAGTTTGTTTCCAAAGATCCTTATAAAATCGTGGTGACCGGGCGGATTAAACACTTTATCTCTGCATTTGGGGAGCACGTGATTGGTGAGGAAGTGGAGCAGGCTTTGTTGAGTGTGGCGAATGAAGAAAAAATAGAAATTACCGAATTTACTGTGGCACCGCAGGTAAATCCTGGTGATGGTTTACTTCCTTACCACGAATGGTTTGTGGAGTTCTCTACAGTACCTCAGGATTTAGCTGCTTTTAGTAAGAAGGTAGATGCGGCTTTGCAAAAGAAAAATATTTATTACTTTGATTTAATAGCGGGAAACATCCTTCAGCCACTAATTATACGTACGTTGCAAAAAGATGCCTTCGTAAATTATATGAAAAGCGAGGGGAAATTAGGCGGACAAAATAAAGTGCCGCGGTTAAGTAATGACAGGAAGCTGGCGGATGGGTTAGGGAAGTATATTGTTTAATTGTTAAATGGCTAAATTGCTGCCTACCCTGAGCTAATGAAAATTGGTAATTGCAGAATTGTTTCATTGTTGAGCGTGATGTAAAGGGGATTGCTAAAATGTATGTTCATTATGGTTTTAATGATTGTTTCATTGTTTAGCGCGAAGCAGATGAAAAATTGCTAAATTGTTGATGAACCCGGATTACTTACAAGCCGAACATGGAGAAAAACTATCTGCAACTGAATCAATTACTGCCTATAAGAAGTCTTTCCATCTCAGTAATTTTGTATGGGAGTTTGTTTCCGGTTGGGATAGTTTTGCTAAGTATACCATAGGGCAACAATTCGTTGATGCTGTAGATTCAATATCTGCAAATATTGCTGAGGGTTTTGGAAGATATCATAAAAAAGATAAGGTTAAATTTTATTACTATAGCTTCGGATCCGTTAAAGAATGTTTAGACTGGAATGAAAAGGCGAAGGTTAGAAAATTAATTAATGAAGAAACATACATAAAGATTTTTGCAACTTTGGAAACTTTGCCAAAAGAGATTCATCAACTCATAAAGTTTACTAATGAAAAACTGAAAATTTGATTCGTTATCGCAAGGTTTTAATACAAGAGAAAGCAAAACAATTGCACTATATAGCATTAGCGCATTTCTTTAATACGAGGGGAAAATAACAATTGAACAATATCACAATAAAACAATCAGTAAAAAACATAACCATATTAGGTTCAACCGGAAGCATCGGTACGCAGGCGCTTGAAGTGGTTCGGGATAACCCCGGCATCTTTAACGTTACTGTATTATCTGCACTAAAAAATGCAGCACTGCTAATTGAACAAGCCCGGGAATTCCATCCAGACATCGTAGTGATCTGCGAGGAAAGTCAGTATTTGTACGTAAAAGAATCATTATCATCTTTACCAATTGAGGTATTGGCAGGAGAAGCTGCGCTTTCTGAAGTGGCAGCCTATTCTAAAAGTGATATTGTATTAACGGCGTTAATGGGTTCGGTTGGTTTAAAGCCAACAATAGCGGCGATTAAAGCCGGTAAAAACATCGCCCTTGCCAATAAAGAAACTTTGGTTGTTGCGGGTGAATACATTACCGCTTTAGCTGCTGAATATCAGGTGAAAATTCTTCCTGTCGATTCTGAACACTCGGCGATTTTCCAATGTTTGGCAGGAGAGGAGCAAAATGAAATTGAAAAGATTTACCTCACTGCATCCGGCGGTCCGTTTTTAGGTAAAGGAAAGGACTTTCTCGCACAGGTTAAGAAGGAGCAAGCGCTGAAACACCCGAATTGGGTAATGGGGGCTAAAATCACGATCGATTCTGCAAGTTTAATGAACAAGGGCCTGGAAGTGATTGAGGCAAAATGGTTGTTCAATCTGGATGTAGATCAGATCGATGTGATTGTGCATCCACAGTCGATTATTCATTCTATCGTTCAATTTACTGATGGTTCTATGAAGGCGCAGATGGGTGTTCCGGATATGAAATTACCCATTCAGTATGCGATAAATTATCCCGACAGGCTAAAAAATAATTTTAAACGTTTTAATTTTTTGGATTATCCAAACTTCAGTTTTCAGAAAGCTGACCTGGAGACCTTCAGGAATCTGGATCTGGCTTTTAAAGCGCTGAGAAAGGGAGGAAACATGCCTTGTATTTTGAATGCGGCAAATGAAATTGTTGTGGAGGCATTTCTAAAAGATAGCATTGGTTTCCTGCAAATGAGTGATGTTATTGAGCAGTGTATGGCAGAAATTGCCTTTGTTGAAAAACCACAATTGACCGATTATTTAGAAACTGACAAACATAGCCGTATCTTAGCCGGCGAATTAGTAACAAAAAGTAACGTTTAACATCTAATATAAAATATTTAGTAGAGCATATGAATGGATTGATTATGGCGGGGCAGCTGCTGCTCGGATTGTCTTTATTGGTAATATTACACGAATTAGGACATTTTCTGGCAGCCAGGGCATTTGGGATTAAAGTTGAAAAGTTTTATTTATTTTTTGATGCATGGGGTTTTAAACTCTTCAGTTTCAAAAAAGGAGATGTAGAATATGGCGTTGGATGGTTACCACTTGGTGGCTACGTAAAAATTGCCGGGATGATAGATGAGAGTATGGATACGGAGCAGATGGCTCAACCTGCTCAACCCTGGGAATTCAGGTCTAAGCCAGCCTGGCAGCGCTTAATTGTAATGCTTGGAGGGATTATCGTCAATGTTATTGTTGGTATTTTCATTTTCTGGATGCTTACTTTCAATGTTGGAAAAAGCTATACCGTAAACGAAAAGTTAAGCGATGGAATCTCCGTAGGTACGCTTGGTAAAGAAATCGGGTTAAAAAACGGGGATAAAATTCTGGCCATTAATGGTAACAAATTGATTCGCTTTGAAGATGCTATTTCGAGCAAGGTATTGTTTGACGGTGCTCAGCTTACCATTTTACGGGGGAGCCAGACTTTATATGTTACTGTTCCGGATACGATTTTAAATAAATTATCTAAGAACGATAAAGAGAACTTTATTAGCCCACGTTACCGCATGGCCAGTGTGGCAACGGTACTTGCACCTGATGAAAAGGCTGATCAGCAGTCATTCTTAGACAGGGTTTTCGGGCGTAAGTTTGTAAAACCTGTTTACCCGGCCTATTCAGCAGGAATAAAAGCTGGCGATAGTATTTTAGCCGTAAACGGAAAGGCCATTACCTTCTTCGACCAGTTTAAGGATGAGGTGTCTGCCCATAAAAATAAACAGATTTCTATTCAGGCTTTGCGTAAAGGCAAGCCAGTTAACTTCAATATGAAAGTGGGACCAGAAGGAACCATCGGCATTGCACCTAACTTCATTTTTCCAGAAACGGCGCATGTAGACTTTGGTTTCGCAGAATCGTTACCTGTTGGCGCAGGGATGGCCTGGAGTACTTTCGTAGATAATGCGAAGGGGATAGGGAAAATGATTACCGGGAAATTGAGCGCCAGGAACATTAGCAGTCCGATTGGGATTGCAAAAGTTTATGGAAGTACTTTTGACTGGGTGAAATTCTGGACGCTTACCGGTTTAATTTCTATGGCATTGGCTTTTATGAATTTATTACCTATCCCGGGCCTGGATGGCGGTCATGTGGTGTTCTTGTTAATCGAAATGGTACAACGGAAGCCCGTAAGCGAAAAAGTGCTGGAGAAGGCTCAAATTGTAGGCTTCGTGATCCTGATTTGTTTAATGGTGTTTGCTTTCGGTAATGATATTTTAAAATCTTTCGGTAAGTAAAATCAAATTTATATTATTGCCGCAGTTGCGCAGGTTTGGATCATCAACCTGAACAACTGCGGCTTTTTAATTTAATACCACCATGAGCGAAGCACCAAAACAACCCGATTATTTTGAATTTTACGATTTGCCTGTTCAGTTTAATCCTGATCAGCAGCTCGTGAAAGCTAAATTCTATGCTTTCAGCAAGCAGTATCATCCGGATTTTTATGCCAACGAAAGCGAAGAGAAACAGCAGGAGGTACTGGAGTTGTCTACTTTAAATAATAAGGCTTATCAAACCTTAAGCAACGCCAGCAAGCGGTTAAAATATGTGCTGGAGCTGAAAGGCATTGTTGCAACTGACGAAGGTTATCAATTACCTCAATCTTTTTTAATGGAGATGATGGATGTTAATGAAGCCTTAATGGATCTGGAATTCGAACCTGATGAAGCGAAACTGGACGCGGTGAAAAAGGATATTACACTCATCGAAAAGCAATTGGAAGATAATTTAAGCGGTTTATTAAGGCAGTTTGATGAGCATCCGGAAGGTTCGGAGAAGCTTCTTCCGGAGATCAAAGATATTTTCTACCGACAAAAATACATTACCAGGATCAGATCGCGTTTAGCTGAATAAGTGAATGTGATTGCAATTGCTGCCTTATTTCGTTTCAGGGAGGCATGCTTTTCACCTAAGCGTTTATGGCGCTTTTGCCTATTGCAGCGCTAACATCAGCAGCAGTTGGATGGTGGGTAAGTGCGAAGCAGTAGCTGGCCTGCTATGACTTAAGTGTCGACTTGATGTGGACTTAAGGTGGACTTGACGTGGAGTAAAGGCGGGGGAAGTATTGTTTGTCTTATGCCCATTAAGCATGTAAGGATCAATATAATCAAAATTTACTACATTTTATAGCTCTTGTTGTGTTGCCTATCAATTTGTATAATCTACTGCTATCAATCACATTAAATTGTCAAATCATTTTTAGTTTTCGTTGAAGCATCTGCTTTCCCTTACTTTCGGAAAAAAAGAAGTTTTATGAGTTCACTATCTATCTTTCGTAAAGTTGCCGTTGCTGAAGGGATCTCCTACCTGCTGTTATTATTTGTAGCCATGCCCTTAAAATATTGGGCTGACTTGCCTTTGTATGTGAAATATACAGGCTGGGCTCACGGTTTGTTGTTTGTGTTGTATGCTGCAACTTTGGTTATGGCCTGGCAAGAGCAAAAGTGGAAATTTGGTAAAGCCGTTTTAATTTTTCTTGCTTCTTTGCTGCCTTTTGCGCCTTTTATTGTGGATCGGAGATTGAAAGATGAACGACCTCAAACTTTAAATAACAGTTTGTAAGTGCGTTATGAAATTTTTGAAATGAAACTGAAAATATTTTTTGGAATTTCGCTTTCATTTTCTACATTTGCATCCCGTCTAATAGGAATGCCCGGATGGCGGAATTGGTAGACGCGCTGGTCTCAAACACCTGTGGGAAACCGTGCCGGTTCGACTCCGGCTCCGGGTACTAACCGGGCTCAAGCCCAAAACCGTAAAGGGTTGCTAATAAAAAAGCAACCCTTTTTGTTTGACTTTCAGTATGTTATCGTTGAACGTTGGATCAATAAAAGCGGTTCTAAACATATCGTCACCCCATACCAGATTATCTTTGAACACCTCCCTCATCAGTGTATGCTTCTGCGTAATGTTTCCTTTTTGATAGATTTCATAAAGGTTCGTAAGGTTTAGCAAAATTCGGTCAACAAGCTCATCTTCGTTTCTGATTTTAGATGGTTGATTTCCTTTTAGTGAATATTCTGTGTATTTCAGTAAAAGTATCCACCCGGTTTCGTTCCAAACTGTCCAGCCCGATCAGGGCTTTCTCTTTTTAGCGGCTTCCCATCCAGCTGGATCCATCGCAGCCTGAATCCCGCCATACCAATCCCTTAGTACGTGCCTTTTGCGCAGCAAAAGCACATAACCACCTCCAGAACATCACCAAAAAACGATAATAGATATTGATAAGACAACGGCGGAACGCCCTGTCTTTTTCAGGCACTAACAGCTACCAGGGTTTCTTTTCTAGACATGATCCGATCAACGAGTCCGGAAGGCATTTCCAGATCCTAAAAACGCCTTAAAATCAGCCGATTGCACACTTTCAGGCGAAACGGAGTGGACACTTTGGAGCGAAAGATGTGGCCAATTTGTAAAAAAACAGGTGGCCACTTTTGGAATAACCCCCACATAAGTCCGAGTTTCATGGATAAGTGTGATCATGTTCAGCTAATATAAAACTGCGTCTTGTGCCGCATTCCGAGGCGGCATCAAGACTACTTTAGTTTTTTTTATCCTAATGCCATCCTTCTCAATAAAAAAAAATGAATATCTATTAATCTTATCTTTACCATATTGCTTTGTTAATTTAATAAGTTTAGATATTGAAATGGTTTTTATTTTTTCGAATTCGACCATAGAAATGAATTGGGTATTTTGGGAGTTCTCAATCCGAGAAACAAAAACCGGATCTTTGTCGTGCGGATAGCATTTGCATTTCAATACATATGTCAAAAAATTTCCTTCCACCTGCTTTTCAAAAGAAGTTTTTTCTTTTGGCTTATTTTTAGAATCCAAAATATAATATATTGAATCTTTTTTTATCTGCGCAATAGCTCCTTGTGTAACTACAACTAGTATCACTACAAATAATATATTTTTGTTAAGCATATTTTTTTTAATTACAATCTGTCGGAATCTTGATTAAAGAATTTAATTGACTTTTATAAAAAGTGTCTAGCTCAGCATCTGTAACTTCGTATTTAATTTTTATTAACTCGAATGCCGCATTAATATTGTCTACCAAATTTTGAGGTGTATTTGGGTCTACCATATTTAACCCATACATCATTGCCATGGCTATTTCTTTTGAAGAGTGATGAAGCGTCTGTTTTTGATCCCAAGCAGTAACCACTTTAATGGCTCTGTCAAAATAGTCAGTAAGCATTACCGTATGTTGTGAATAATTAGATGGAAGGCCTTTGATTAGATAAAAGCCATTCAACGCTGCCATCCAATTTCCATAATCGCTGTAATCGTTTGCCACATTTAAACTTGCCAAGGAAATATTATAATTGATATATCCATGTATCGTTTCATGTACTGTTGTTACGGCTGCAAATAAAGGGGAACTGTTTTCTAGCATTTTTTCATTCAATGTTACTATAGAAGAAAGACCAGTTCTACTTGTAGGATCATAAATAGCATGACCTAACTCAAATTTTCCTCCAGTGGTAGTGCTTCCCCATGGTAGACTAGCTGTGTTATATGTTAAGGTAGGTTTTTTATCTGTTAAAAAGGGGGCTACAAATGCTGACATCGACTCTGAACCAAAAATAGGCTGTAAGATGTTTTTATCGGCGCATGAAAATTTCTCTCTTATAGCATCAGTATTTAATTCCCGTTTGTCACCTATTCCTCCGCTACCACTACTACCGCCCCCACCAGGACCAGATGGTCCTCGTGGGGGTACACCTCCACCGCCAGTGCCACCATCGCCACCACCTCCACCGCCTTGACAAGTGGTAACGGTATGGGTTTCACAATTCATGTAGCCCTCTACGCCAACACATAGGGTAACTGGTAAAGTCTTGCAATCAAAATATCCTTCAGTAGTCGCTCCTCCGCTGGACATTATTTTCTTTGAGTGAGGAGATTCTTTTCCGTCAAGTACTTGTATAAAGCTTGAAAAAGGAAAATACCAATTTTCCAGGAGTAGTAATCCGCTAAACTTTTGTGTAATTTTCCACCCGCTTGAATCGTCTGGAATCATACTAACCATTTCAGTCAGCTTCGGTTTAAACCCATTTCCATAATCAATCATTCGAAGAAATAAATGATCAGTAAGACGAGTTCCCGCTAAATCACCTTGTTCTACAGTTAAGGTAACAGGTATCTTGATAGGTACGAATACAAAAACACTGTCTCCACTAATATTTGTATAGGCCTCACTCCATAAAAGCGTACGATGGTTAAGTAAACTGTCGGATAACAAAGATTTTCCGGTAAGTTGAACCCGATTGTCTACTGACTGGTTTATAAAAGCCTCTTTAGCTCGAATGATAGCCGCTGCAGAGCTTTCACTAAGTTCTTTTTGTAGGTTTTTATAGTCCGTACTAGAGTCTTTTTTACATGAATAAATAATAACGGCTACGAACATTATGAATAATAATAAGTAGGCTTTTGCTCGTAAAGGGATTCTCATATGGGAGGTAATTTTCATGCAACTTAAGAATAATATTTAAGAGTAATACATACATATGTAATAATTATACTACTAGTGTGTAATCGGTGGTTGAAATACAGGATTTTTCGAAGCCAAGAACACAGCGAAATTGGCAAGTATGATGTGAGCAATTGGCACGAATGAATACATAACTCATCTTTCGGATTAAGGTCCCAAAGGTTAGAACAACTTTGTCTTCACTACTACAATATTCGATCATGGATTACCATGGCGGAAGTATTTCTATAGAGAGTGTAAGAGGTAAAGGGTCAACCTTTACAGTTCATTTGCCTTACGCCAACTAGCAGGTTTTGGTCTATGTTCGCAAGAGGAAATTCAAATCAGTGTACAGTGGCGCAGAAAAAAGACTTGTAGCGGCTCGTCATCCGCAGTCCGGGTAACGTTTGAGAAGTTGTTATGAAGGTATATATGAAGTTGAGTAAAATACCTCTCATAAATTCATCCGCAAAGGTCTTGAACAGCAGTTCCTATATGGGAACTGCTGCTTTGGAAATAGTACCATATGGGAAACGAACTTTCTGCTAATCATTGATAGTTCTAATTTTATCAACCCCCCTATATCAATCTCAAACGCGTGTTTTAAGATCTTCGAGAAACTTTCCTAAGTTCGTAGCAACAGATAACTCAATAAGGAATTGGTTTGTACCTACTAATATCTTGGGTAGATCTCCTTTTTACGTAAGTAAAGAAAGGTTTTTTTTAAAAACCTGCTCTATTTCATCAGAAAAGAAGATATTTACGGTTCGATCTCCGGTTAGAGTAAGTGAATCACCCCAGCTGTACTATGGTCGAACCGTTTTGTATAAATGTCAATTCAAATTTCTATACTCATTCGGAGAAACACCAACATGTTGTTTAAATGCACGGCTAAAATGCTGTGGATATTTGAATCCTAGTTCGTAGGCAATTTCACTTACGGTTTTGTCCGGATCGAACACTTTTTCCTTTGCTATATCCATTACCTTTAATTGAATATATTCCTGTGGAGATTTTCCTGTTTCCTTTTTGATCAGATCACCAAAGTAATTGGGTGATAGCTTCAGCTCTTCAGCACAATATGCGACGGACGGGAGGCCGATTTCCCTGGGTTTGTCAGAGTTGAAGTAGCCGTTTAGCAGTTCTTCGAATTTGTGCAGGATCCCCTTGTTGGCATTTTGACGGGTAATAAATTGGCGGTCATAGAACCTTACACAATAGTTCAACAAAAGTTCGATATTGCTTACAATAAGCGTCTTGCTGTGTTTGTCTATATTGCCTTCCAATTCCCTACGGATCTTACTGTAGCAGTCGAAAATTAGTTTTCGTTCGCTTTCCGATAAATGGAGCGCCTCGTGAACCTCATAGGAAAAGAAATTGTATTCAGCTATGTGGCGTCCAAGCGAAGTGCCCTTGATCAAATCGGGATGGAATACCAATGCCGTTCCTTTTGGCTGATAAAGCTCACCATTGTTTTCAACGCCGATAACCTGCCCTGGACCAACAAAAACCAATGTTCCCTCTTCATAATCGTAATAGTTGCAGCCATAATGTAAATCACCACATTTTATCTCCTTCAGAAAGATTGCATAAAAGCCATAATTTGATTTGCGGTTCTGCCTTGCATTGGCTTTTGAAAGGTCTACAATATTAACCAACGGATGGAGCGTTTGGTTGTTGTTCATCGCACTGAACTGGCCTACCGTATCGATCTTGATCACTTTTTCCATGTTATTTTCTTTAACTCACTCAAAGATAAACTATCTGCCCATGCTTATTAATGCTTAACGGACGAATCAGTAATAATGGTACAACAACCTGTAATCTGTATAATGATTAAGGCTGAAGAGTTGCGGAACTTTGTAACATCGAAAGTTAAAAAGATAACAACGATGGAAATAACATTAGATACCACAGCGCAGATCATGGAACTTTCACTGGAAAAGTTTAAATGTAAACCATCTGGGCAGATTGACAAAGTTGATGAGCTTTTTGATGATGAGCTGTTTTGACTGGAAGGGCTTGGTTTACCATTAATGGTGGAATGTTTTACAAGTCAGCTTATACAGAGGTGTACATCAAGAAACGCGATGAGTGGAAGCTAATTTATTTGCATAGTACATGGTATGATTAAAAATAGAATTATGGAAATAAGAAAATTAGGAAATAAAGGCCTTGAAGTATCAGCACTAGGTCTTGGCTGTATGGGCCTTAGCTACGGTTATGGGCCAGCAACAGACGAAAAGCAGGCAATCGAATTGGTCAGAAACGCCTATGATTTAGGAATCACTTTCTTCGATACTGCTGAGGCATACGGACAGGGAGCGAACGAAATCCTTTTGGGAAAAGCGGTTAAACCTTTCCGTGGCAAAGTCGTGATTGCCACAAAATTTGGCTTCGTTGATGGCGATGCCTCAAAAGGACAGGATAGCCGTCCGGAAAGAATAAGACAGGTGGTAGAAAATTCTTTAGGCTATTTGCAGACGGATTATATCGATCTTTTTTATCAGCATAGGGTGGATACATCCATACCGATCGAAGAAGTAGCGGGCACAATCCAAGAGCTGATCAAAGAAGGAAAAATCAAACACTGGGGACTTTCAGAGGCGGGCGTTGACACGATTCGGAAAGCTCATGCTGTTCAGCCGCTTGCTGCACTGCAGAGCGAATATTCTTTGTTCTTCCGGGATGTCGAGAAAGAGATCATTCCAACATTAGAGGAATTGGGCATTGGTTTCGTGCCGTTTAGTCCATTGGGAAAAGGGTTTCTGACGGGAGCCATCAACGAACAAACCAAGTTTGATCCCAGTGATTTTAGGAACATTGTGCCGCGTTTCTCGGAAGAAAACAGAAAGGCCAATCAGGCATTGGTTGATCTTTTGAAAACTATTTCCGATGAAAAAAATGCCACACCTGCACAACTAGCCCTTGCATGGCTGCTTGCTAAAAAGCCTTTTATTGCTCCCATTCCAGGTACTACAAAGTTACATCGTTTGCAGGAAAACATTGGTGGTGAGGCTATCGAACTTTCCACAGATGACCTTAACAACATAGAAGGGGCACTGTCGCAGATCGAGATCATTGGCGCCAGATATCCGCAACATCTGATGAACAGGGTTGGAAAATAAATAAAAACAAAGATTATGGGCTGTTCCGTTAAAACTTTGGGTTTACTTATTGCTATAATGATGTTCTTTTCGGTATGTACAAATGGCCAGGAGCAGGTGCATATCAAAAAGATCCTGATTGTCTATCTCTCGCGGACGAACAACACGAAAGCAGTTGCAGAGATCATACATCAGCAGGTCGGCGGTAAATTAGTGGCATTAGAGCTGCAAAATCCCTATCCGGAAAATTACAAAGCGACAGTGAACAAGGTGGCAAAAGAAAACGGAATGTTTTACCTGCCTCTGCTAAAAACCAAAGTGGATAACGTAGATCAATACGATATTATATTTATCGGCTTTCCAACTTGGGGGATGCAATTGCCGCCACCTATGAAGAGTTTTTTGCACCAGTACGACTTAGCGGGCAAAACAATCATTCCTTTCAATACAAATGCCGGCTATGGTATCGGATCGACTTTTCAAACAGTCAGAACGCTTTGCCCTAAAAGTAAAGTACTTGATGGCTTTACAGTGACAGGCGGCATTGAACGAGATAGACAACTACTGGTCATAAAGGGCGATTATGAAATTAAGGTTCAAGCTGATGTGAAAAAGTGGTTGGCGAAACTTCCACTATAGGCTAGTAATAATGGTAGGGAATCCAGTAATGCATACAAGTGGCAAATGAATGGGATAACGGAACTTTGTATGATCAAATTATAGATAGATAATAACGTTCAAGACATCTCAAGTGCTCCAAACGGATACCAGGAAAAATACCTCTACCTAAAAAATAATTATTATGAAAAACTCAATTGACCGCAGAACATTTCTGCAAAATACCGCCCTGGCAACTGCTACGTTAGCATTTGGTGGACTGGGATTTAATCCCGCCAACGCAGCTGGCGGCATTTTTACTTTTGAAAGTGCCGTTGATAAGAGGAAACGACAGATCGGTTCCTTAAAGGTAACACCTATCGGACTGGGTTGTATGAGCATGGCTGGCGTTTATAATGCGCCACAGCCAAAAGCTGAAATGATTAGGGTAATACAAAAGGCGGTAGAAATGGGTGTCGACTTTTTCGATACGGCCGAAGTATACGGCCCTTTTTACAGTGAAGAAATAGTGGGTGAAGCGCTTAAACCCTTCCGAAGCAAGATAAATATCGCCTCCAAATTTGGATTCAGCTTTGACGGAACCAAAAGTACAGGAAAAAACAGCAGACCAGAGCACATCCGCTCTGCGGTTGAAGGAATGCTGAAGCGCTTGCAGACAGATACGATTGATCTGTTATATCTTCATAGGTTAGACCCGAAGACTCCGGTTGAAGATGCTGCAGGAACGGTAAAAGATTTGATAAAACAAGGAAAGGTGAGAAATTTCGGTCTGTCAGAGGTATCACCAGATACCATTCGCAAGGCACATACGGTACAGCCTGTAGCAGCCCTGCAATCCGAATATTCAATATTGGAACGTGTTATGGAACATGACATTCTTCCACTATGCGAACAGCTGAACATCGCATTTGTTCCATGGGGGCCGCTATGCAGAGGCATGCTGACAGGGAGATTTAACAAGTCCTACATTCCCGAGCCGAATTATCGCCGAGCGGAAGTACCCTATTTCACACCAGAAGCACTGAAGCAAACCTGAAAGTGGTAGAACTTGTAAAGACCTGGGCAACAAAGAAAAATGCAACTCCGGCACAAATTTCATTAGCATGGCTATTGGCGCAAAAACCATTTATCGTGCCTATCCCCGGATCGACAAACGTAGCCCATGTAGCTGAAAATTTCGGCGCATTAAATGTCGAATTCACCAAAACGGAAGTGCAGCAAATCCGAGCTTCGCTAGCATCTATTCCTACAGTTGGATTTAGAAAACGCGAAACCGTATTTACAGATCTATAACCTATTAATTTAAAACTATGAAATCAAGGATAATATTTTCAGTGTTGTTGTTTTTATCAACCCTAACATTTGCCCAAAAGAAAATGGAAAAGAACAATATAGAACAAAGACTTGCGGCCATCGAGGATAAGATGGCGATTAAGTATGTAGTAGACGAGTTCTCGAACCTTGCCGATACAAAAGAAATAGATAAACAGGTAATGCTCTTTACCGAAGATGGGGAAGTTGTGTCAATCTCTGATGGGAATCCCTCAACTCCATTGAAGGGCAGGAAACAATTACAGCAGGCTTTTTCCGCATTCCTTTCTAATTTTCATACCGTATACCATCAGAACGGACAGCAGACGATTGACCTGCAGGGAGACAAAGCAGAAGCAATAAGCTATTGCCGCGTGATATTGGTCGGCAAGCAAAACGGGAAAGAATCAAAAACAACGATGTATACGGTTTATAAGGATTCGTTTGTCAAAGAAAACGGAAAATGGCTGATCAAACACCGTACGTCTAATTCCGTGCACCGCGAACAAACTGATTTATAACCATCCAACAAAATAGTGAAAGTTATTACCTTCACTATCATTGCTTTTAGCCTATTGTAGGTAAGTCCCAAGCCCAAACGAATTCTGCGATTATTCAAAGAAAACACAACATGAAAAGAGTACTGGTTATTGGTGCAAGTGGAAGTCTTGCAAAATATGTAATCGACACCCTGTTAAATGTGCAGGATGTACAGCTAACATTGCTGGCAAGGAACAAAAGCGGGATAAAAAGTGACACCACTGGATGTACGGTCGTGGAAGCAGATGTGATGGACTATGATAAGTTAAAAAATGCAGTTGCCGGACAGGACATTGTGTATATCAACCTAGCTGGAGACCTGGAGGCGATGACAAAGAATATTGTTAAAGCAATGCATGAAACTGGAGTAAGAAGGGTAATTGCCATCAGTTCAATTGGTATCTATCTAACGCCATTGAAGCCCGTTCTCGTGCCCTACAGGAAGTTGGCAGATGTGATAGAATCCTCCGGTCTTGATTACACTATTCTTCGACCCGACTGGTTTACAAGTAGCAACGAAGTGGATTACGCAATCACACAAAAAGGCACCCCCGAAAAGGGAACGGCCATTTCAAGGAAAAGCATCGCAGCCTTTGTTGCAACCCTTATGCAAGATCCAGAACTGCACAAGAATAAAAATCTGGGGATAAGTAAGCCCCAATAATAAATTGGCATATCCACTATAAATCGATATCCAAACCTTGAAAATAAAAATTTTAGAACACAGGAAACCTGTTGTGCTGCTGGTTGCATCCCTACTATTGGGTGTAACCAGTACAAAAGCACAGGGTGGAAAAAACAATATTGCCATGAACTCATTTATTGAAAAAGGGACAGCTGCCCCTAGTCATAATTTTACAGGAGCAGTTTGGGTAAATATGAACGTTAAGTCCGAGGAAGGATATAATGTAAATATCGGAACAGTAACTTTTGAACCGAAGGCAAGGACAAACTGGCATACCCACAAAAGCGGGCAGATCTTATTCGTAATCGAAGGTATAGGCTATTATCAGGAAAAGCCAGTCCAGTTGATACAAAAGGGAGACGTAGTTAAGATTCCGAAGAACGTAGTGCATTGGCATGGCGCTTCGCATGATGCGCCATATAGCTCTTGTTCCAGATTTTAGCAATGATAAAACCGAATGGTTGCATCCGGTTAGTGATGAAGAATATGCTGTCCATCAAAAATAAATTCCAAATATGATAAATCATATCAAACATGGACTACTAGTCCTTACGCTCATATTAGGTGCCGAGCAAACTTATGCACAGAATAAGGATGAGTTCAAAATCGCATTATCATCGCGTCAAGAGGCCATCGTAAATATATCCTCTTTAACAGCGGTTGGAAATTTAGAACACCTGAAGCAAGAATTGAATAAAGGACTAGATGCAGGGCTCAGCATCAATGAGATCAAAGAGGTATTGGTGCAACTCTATGCCTACTGCGGTTTTCCACGAAGTTTGAATGCGATCAATGTCTTCATGAAGGTAGTGGAAGAGCGAAAATCAAGGGGCATTAAGGACAAACAAGGAAAGGAAATTAGCAATGACCGCGGTACAGGGGACAATTATGAAAGGGGAAGGAAGGTTCTCGAAGCGCTAACTGGCACGCCACAGGCAAAGCCGGCACCAGGTTTTGGTGAATTCGCTCCGAGGATAGATGCCTTTTTGAAGGAGCATTTGTTTGCCGATGTTTTCCAGAGCGACGTGCTGACCTATCAGCAAAGAGAACTGGTAACTATTTCTGCCTTGGCCGCAATGCAGGGAGTAGAGTCGCCACTGCAGTCACACGTAAAAATTGGAATGAATACCGGGATCACGCAAACCCAGTTGACAGAAATTGCAAAACTGATAGAGAAGCATGTTAGCAGAACACAGGCAAATTCACTAAGAAATGTTTTATCTATTCCTACCGCCCCAATTGTTGATGAGGATATGATGGTACGTATTTCTGAAATTGAAATTCTGCCAGAATACCTCCAGGAATATAACGCTATCTTAAAAGAGGAAGCGTCGGCTTCTGTAAAGCTAGAGCCTGGTGTGATTGCCATTTTTCCTATGTTCAAAAATGAAACACCTACCGAAATTCGAATAGTTGAGATGTATGCAAACAAGGCAGCATATCAATCGCACCTTAAGACCCCGCATTTCCAGCATTACAAGACCAATACCCTAAAAATGGTTAAAACATTAAAACTAGTGGATATGAAAAGTATGGATAAAAAAATGATGCTACAGATGTTCAAAAAATTAAACTGAAATAATTTGATTTTGTTCCACGATCATCTTAAAAATGGTTATCTCGGATCATTAGTTTGATATGAAACTAGCAAGGCGCTAACAATATATTAGCGCCTTTTAAACATTAGTGTTTATCTATTTTATAGAATTCGATCTTTTTCATCAATGGCCAGATCATTAATGCTTGCGAACCGTTTCTCCATTAGCCCGCATTTATCAAATTCCCAAAGCTCATTGCCAAAGCTGCGGAACCATTGCCCTTGATGGTTATGCCATTCATATTCAAAGCGAACGGCTATACGGTTGTCAGTAAATGCCCAAAGTTCTTTTTTAAGCTTGTAGTCAAGTTCATTCTCCCATTTGTTTGCTAAAAATAGTTTGACTTCTTCACGGCCCGAGATAAATTCCGACCGATTGCGCCATTCTGTATTAAGGGTATAAGCCATGCATACTACTTCAGGATTGCGGCTATTCCATGCGCGCTCTGCAAGCATAACTTTCTCCACCGCGGAGTCGTAGCTAAACGGTGGTACTGGGTTTTTAATTTCCATCAATCATTTGATTTATTTGTATTTGAAAAAAACTTGACTTATGCCGGGCTTGCTTTGATCCGTGTATTTGCAATTTCTCAAGATGCTCTGCCATCCTGAAAATACAGATAACCATCCTTCAACCTGCCAACTCCAGGTACAGAGCCTTCATATTTAGGCGGTATTACACCTAAAAATCTTATTTTGGAAGGGTGGCGAGAAACTTCAGTATTTCATTTCCAATCTCCTGCCCATGGGTTTCTAATGCAAAGTGACCAGTATCGTAAAATTTTACTATTGCGTCAGGAATATCTTTTTTATAGGCCTCAGCCCCGGCTGGAAGAAAAAATGGATCTTTATTTCCCCAGACAGCAAGCAATTTTGGTTTATTGGTTCTAAAATACTTTTGAAACGATGGATACAGATCAACATTTGTTTTATAGTCTTTCAACAAGTCAAGCTGAATTTCTGCAGATTCTGGCCTATCCAGAAAATGCTGATCCAAAATGTAAGCTTCGGGGGCTACAAGCGATGAATCGGTGACACCAGTAAAATACTGGAATTCTGTTCCCTCCTTGCTGTAAAAAGATCTTAGCGCATCTCTGTTTTCCTGGGTGTCATTTTCCCAATATTTCTGAATTGGATTCCAACCCGTACTCAATCCTTCTGCATAGGCATTACCATTCTGTGAAATAATCCCCGTAATTTTCTCCGGATTTGCTAGTGCCAGACGAAATCCGGTCGGCGCACCATAATCGAATACATAAATTGCAAACCTTTTTAAACCTAATTCATCTATAAAACCCTGCATTGTTTTGGCCAGATTTTCAAAAGTATAGGTATAAGTTGTACGATCTGGCAAATCAGTATTTCCAAATCCAGGAAGATCAGGGGCTATAACATGATATTTTTTGTTTAACACTGGTATCAGATTGCGGAACATATGTGATGATGTTGGGTAACCATGCAATAATAATATTGTGGGTGCTCCCGCCGGGCCTGATTCTCTATAAAATACGCTAAGTCCGTTTACATTTACCTTGCGGTGATGAACAACCCCAACTTCTAAAGCAGGACTTGTTTTAACTGTGGTTAATTGTGCCATAATTTCTGTTCTTCCTAATAAGCCAGTCAGGATGATCATGAAGACTATTTTTAGTTTTTTCATTTTTTTAATTCAAAAGTAAACCTGATATTTAATCTTTCAAAATGATTTATAAAGATACCATGTATCTCAATTTAAGATCTATGAATACGAATGACCTTAATTTATTTGAAGCTGTTGCGCATTATGGCAGTTTTACAAAGGCTGCTGAAGCCATGTTTACCGTTCAGTCCAATGTAACTACCCGTATCAAAAATTTGGAAGAGGAGTTCGGCGCACTGCTTTTTACCAGAAACAACCGCAAGGTCGAATTAACTCCGGAAGGTGAAAAACTTATTCACTATACCAAGCAACTCAACCATATTTTGGATGAGGCAAAAAGGTCGATTGGTAAAAGTGACATCGTAAAGGGCCAGATTAAAATTGGATTTTTGGAAACCATGATGACGTTGAAAGGGCCTGAACTTGTTAATGAACTTGCGTCTAAATTCCCTTTTGTCGACCTGGATTTTAGATCCGCGATGAGCGCCAGCTTAATCAGTGATGTGTTGAGTTATAAACTAGATGCAGCATTTATCCCCGCTCCGCTTGACATTCCTGAGCTTGAACAAATTAAAATAAAGGACGAACAGGTTGTAATTGTTGCTCCAGCAGATTGTGAAAACCTGGATATATTACTTAAAAAAAAACCGCTTAAAACCATCGTTTTCGATCAAGGCTGCGTCTTTAGGGCTAAACTTGACGCCTGGCTTGTAAGCAAAGGTATTGCCCAATACCATAAAACAGTAATGAATTCTATTGAAGGTGTTGTAAATTTCATTGAATCCGGGATTGGATTTAGTGTTATGCCGGAAGAAATCATAAGTACGTTTTATGGGAATAGAAATATAAAAACATTCCATCTGCCAAAGGAGTTGGGCCTTATGACAACGATTTTGGTCTACAGAAAAGATGTGCCACTTTCCCCTGCTTTAAAAGCTTTTATCAGCATCAGTGGCGGAACAAAAAGGAATAATTTCGATAAATAAAGATTTCACATTCTAGTCTCAAATTGTTTTGAAAAGAGGAATCCGCATGGCGAATCGTAAAGACACGAGTACCGTTACAATTTATGATTATTAAGCTTAAATGATGGATTCGGAATTACTCAAATAGCTAATCGATATTACAGACTGCCAGAACAGTAGAAGGCCTTGTCCACCTGCGTTGTTTAACTTAATTTGGTACAAATGCAGAAAATCTGAAACAGTTAAAAGCATCAAAAATGAAATACATCTTTCCTCAAAATAGCGTGGTTAAATTAGGAGACTCATAATCTTTTACCCTAGTGTATAGTTTAAGATACCTAAGCTTTTTCATAATTATCTTATCACTTCCAATGTCATATTTCTACGTCATATAGCGGTATATGGGCGATTTTCATCAGATCTTCCATAAACTGGTTCGACCTTAGTACGTCCGGGGGGTACTAACGGGAATTGATACATCGATTCCGGTTTTTATGCCTTTTTTACGCTTAAAGTGTTTTAAAATGTGTTAAAGTATTATCGCCGGACTTCAAGTTTTTTGAACATTATAAGCGGACATTCTTGATAAATTACAGAAGATCATGGTCTAAATCTTTTCTTAGTAAGCCTAATTTATATGTGTGTAGAAGACTATATGAGTGTTTGTTGTAGGTAATCAATAACCAGGATTTTGTGATAGATAGCTAATCAATGACCTTGAGGCATTTAATAATGTTTTCACCATCTTTTATAGAAACGGCATTGACAGTTCCATCATCATTTTTTGTAAAGAATACTGTCGCATCCAAATCCATAAGGAAAAAATTTTCTTCAGTTTGTGGCAGCAAGTTAAGAATAGGTATTCCAGACATTCTTAATACCAATCCATTATTTGTCAAGGTAACGGTGACATCTACTCCGTCTTCCCTTTTATATTTACCTTCATACATTTTTAGAACACTATCTGACAATTTCAGTATAGGAGGTGCTTCATTCGGTTTGGTGCTCTTAAAAGCCTTATGTATAATTTCTTGACCTTCTGGAAATGCAGCCCTCACAATATTATTGCACATAATTAAACCATTATCAGCATTAGTTAGCACAATAACACCGCGTTTCGATTTTGGTAGCAATACAACTATCGCTGCTACTCCCGGATCATTTCCGCCATGTTGAAGAGCATATTCTTTATTAGGTAAACCGTTGATTATCCGCCATCCCAAGCCTTGTTGAAGGTTCGGGTTAATTGTTGATTGGGTACTGATCATTTCATTATATAAGGGTTCCGATAGATGTGCCCCGCCTAGAATCTCTATTGCAAATTTTGAAAGATCATCAATAGTTGTAGTTAAACCTGCAGCAGCACTAGCCTGAATTGAAAAATCTGTCTTTTTAATTTCTTTACCATCAGCATCATACATTCTGCTATATCTATCAAAATTTGTCTTACCATCCCACATGTGATTGGTATCAAACATATGTAACGGGTTAAAAAGTAATGAATCAGAGAGTTGGGATAACGATTTATGAAATTTCTGTTCAATTGCAGCTCGCAAATACTCCATTCCTTCTCCACTATAGTTAAATCTTGTACCTGGCTCAAAATTGAAAGTCAATTTTCCGCTTGAATTCATCCAACGCCAATTATCAAACCCAGATTGCTGGCTCAATACATGACGTGTTGTTATTTTTTTTGAAAAAGGATTTGCTGCGACTTCAGGGTCAATGAAATATTTAGCCAGGGGTTCATCCAAGTTCCATTCTCCTTTCTGCACCAATTTAAGCACCAAGGTTGTGAATACTACTTTTGTTATCGAAGCTATTTCAAAAATCATGTTCCTGGGAGCGGGTTTTCCATTACTTAAATTCCCATATACGTTTGACTTTACTACTCTATCATTTTTGATAATACTAATGGCAACATTAGGAATATTCAAATCTTTTTGCCACTGTGCGATTTTGGCATCCAGATCATTTAGGTCAGTTTTACTTCGACTGGTTTTCTTAGCATTTACTTGCTGACAGAAGCTATCATTAGGCTGAAACAATATAAAAATAGTTGTGAGTAGAATCTGGTATGTTATAAGTTTCATTATTAATTCTTTTAGGATTTATTGGTTCTGCCTAGTAATTGTTATTGATTCGCAATATTAAATCCTTTTTCACAACAATCGCATAGGTGTATAAATACATGACGATAATAACATTCAATAGGTTGTAAGTATAACTGAATTTTAGTTAAAATTCCAGGTCATATTTTGATAATGTTTTCTTTCTTCCTGTCAATCATTGGTAAACGTTCGTCGGTCCGAAATGGGTGATGCTCATAGGTCGAAGATTTATCAAAAAAGATTTTGATAGATGCAAATAAATTAGCTATGATATATGGAAAATTCCTTATCCAGTTTGGACATCTTCAAAAAAAGATATTTGGTACTGCATCGTTAATCAGGTGTTGTATCCGATAAGCGCACTTACCCAGAAATAAGTAATCATCCATCAGTTAACTGTCCTGGCAATTGCATATTTTCGCTTGATATGAAAACGTTTGCCTTATTCCTTTTGATAATCTTGTCGTATGGTTCTGTAGCGGTGGCTCAAAATCCTGTTCTCACAAAAAGGATAAAAGCAGAAACTATTGCCAGCATCTCAAAGAGTTTGAAAGACAACTACATTTTTCTTGATACCGCGCTGCGGATGGGAGATTTCATTAGTCTGCAATTTAAAATTGGTGCTTACGATACCATCCATTCACAAAACGCTTTTGCGTATAAATTGACTACCGACCTTCAATCGGTTTATCATGATGGTCACTTGTCGATTAGCTATGACCCACCGGCAGCGAAAATTGACGAAGAAGCTGATACCGTAGCACAAAAAGCACGACGACTTCAATTCAGAAAGCAAGTAAATTTTGGAATGGAAAAGGCCGAGATTATGCAAGGAAACATAGGCTATTTGAAGTTGAAAGGATTTTTTCCGCCAGACCAGGAAACGAAGGCTACAATCACCGCTGCATTACGGTTTGTAAGTAACAGCAACGCACTCGTTATCGACCTAAGAGATAACATGGGTGGAGATCCGGCTGCTGTAAGCTTTTTCTGCGGATTCTTTTTCCATGAAAAAACTCACCTAAATGATCTCTATTGCCGTCAGGATGGCTCTTATATTGAATTTTGGACGATACCTGATACTACTTTGGTAGCTCTTAAGACCATGCCTATTTATATTTTAACCAATAAGCGAACCTTTTCGGCGGGCGAGGAATTTGCTTATAACCTGCAAGCCCAGCACCGTGCGCTAATTGTTGGTGAGCGTACCGGAGGCGGTGCGCATCCCGTGGCACCAGAGCCAGTAGGCAATAGCTTTACTGCTAATATCCCAAATTCGAGGGTAATAAACCCGATAACAAAAACCAACTGGGAAGGGGTTGCCTAAAGCCTGATAAAGAAGTAATTGCCGACAAGGCTCTTGATACAGTATTGGATTTAATTAAACAGAAATAACCTCATTTCCGGTATCATTCTTTATCTCAACTCCTAAGTATTTTTTCCATCTTTCTTCCTTTTGCAAGTTCATCGACTAACTTGTCTAAGTAACGAACTTGTTGAGTTAGGGGATTGGTTATTTCCTCTATACGATAACCACATATCATCCCGGTTATTTGCGAGGCTTTAGGATTGAGGGAAGCAAGTTGAAAGAAATCTTCGAAAGTGACTTTCTGAATTATTAAATCTTCGATCTGGGTGTCAACGAAACCAGTAAGCCAGGTTATAACGCTGTGGAGTTCCTGTTTTGTCCGACCTTTCTTCTCTACCTTTGCGAGATACATTGGATAGACAGATCCGAAGGTCATATTTGCAATTCGCTTATTATGTAGGTCTGTAATTTCCATAATTAGTTTGTTAGTTTATGATTTTTGAGGAAGAAGTGATTCGCTATCATTTTATCTGACCTGTCTGCTTCACCAGCTGATGTCCTGTAATCAAATGGCATCCTTCAATATCAATGGAGGCGATTTCAATAACCAAATTCGACAGGTTTCTATTAGCTCTGGTGAGATCCTGTCTTTAAGCTTTCTCTTAATTTATAGCGGGTTTAAATTAAATTTTTCCCTCAAAATCATCGCTACTTTTCCTGTCGGATTGATTTGGTGAACCTTAGCCGGCTTAACCTTTCGGTAAGTAATTGAAACCCTTCTATCCCTTTTTATGATGATTCCATTGATATTATCTTTTTTCCTTGGTGGGATTCCATGTGTGAATTTGCTACGGGCATCGTCCTGCATAATATAAAGGGATCTCCGGGGAATCTCGATATCAACAGTTTCTATGTTTTTCCCCTTGATAAATCGCATTACACAACCACTACCCAGATTGACTCCACAGATCTGATTCTCATAATAGTTTCTATCCTTGTGTGGTCTGATCCCTTCTCCAGGTATATATTCATTTATAATCACCTGGTCGGGTTGAATGTCTAATAGCCCTTGACTGGTAATTTGTTGAGATAACTGGAAAATTCTTTCTGGTATTTTTAAGGGTATCTTGATCAGCTGAAATGGTTCTTCTAATTCATTCCTGAATCCATAGTATTGTAAGCGTCTGGAATAGTCGACCATCCAGGTCTGGCGCTCAATTTCTTTCATGAGTTCATTTTCCATTTCTTTTGAAATGAAATCCGGATATAGATATAAACCTGGTACTGCTGTTTCCATCCGTTTAAAACAGTTAGATTCTACTTTTGTGTCGGTTAACCAACGTATTTTAACTATTTATCATGGTTTCACCAAACGCTGCCGCTAGAACCGCTCTATTGTTTTCGCCCCATTGCTCCAAATCTTTTATTATCGGCAACAGGCTAAATCCCAGCGGTGTTAGCTGGTATTCAACTTTAGGGATTTTAGTGTCGAAAGAAAATTTATCTACAAATCCATATTTTACCAATTCATCCAATTGCTTGTTCATAACCCGCCTGTCTACCGCTATTTTTTTCTGCAATGCTCCAGGTCTTTTTACCTGCTCTGAAATATAATAGATCAGCATCAGTTTCCACTTGCCATTTAAAAGTTCCTTAAATATATGCAGGCCGCAGTCAGTTCTAATGGGGATTTTTTTCTTGTACATTGCTTGGTCAATCAATTGTCATAGCAAGTACGCATAACTTTGTGCGTACTTGCTATGGGGTCAATAATGAAATAATATTGTATCAAATTATAAATAGACAATGATCAAATTTACGTTTTTAGTACAAAAGGTACCCGGTATGAGCCTTGAAGAATTTGTGGATTATCACAAAAATCAACACGCTCCTTTATTCTGTTCTATCCCTGAGACAGAACTTTACGTTAGAAAGTATGTAGTTAACCATCCTATAGTAGCGGAAGGCTTTCCGAAGCCTTTATACGATGCTGTAGTAGAGATCTCGTTTGACTCGTTTGAGGATTTCAACACTTTCTTCAATTCAGAGAATTATTTAACAAAGGTTCATCCCGATGAACCCAATTTTTTTGATACGGCAAACTATGTTGCAATGGCAACCCATGAAACAATCATTAAAGCTGGTGCATAGTTAATAATTTATCAATCACGCCTATCTAACTATTTTTAGATGGGCGTGATTGATTTACAGGATGATGAATCAGATTAAAAAAGCATTGGCGCAATCACACGCTATTCTTTGATTTAAAATTATGAAAGCGGTGAAATTCTTAGTGGATTCCAAATAACCAGGGAATACTAATATTTATTAAAAAAAATCAAAAAGCCTAGCCTGATCACAGAGGCATAGTCGATCCTTTCTTTATTACAGCTTAATGATATGTAGCAATAAAAAGCGCTCCAAATGTTCAAAGTATTCCTGCTTATTGTAGATTGAACCCCAGGAAGTTAGAGACTATTTGGGCAGTACATTCTGTAAGGCTTTTTTTATCATTCATTCTCTTTTGCTTAAAAAGCTGCATTTCTTATCCTTACTAACTTACCATTCAGTTCATCGGTAAGAATATATAATTTACCCATAGGACTTTGCGTCACTTTCCTTATTCTTACGCTATCGTCTGTGATGGAAGACGATTGATTCTTTCATTTAACTACCGTTTTGGAAATCCTTTCAAGCTAAGGGATCGTAAAACTGGCAATGATGATATTCAGAACCGGGTTAAAGGAGGTGGCTGAGCACCTGGAACAGTGTATTTCATTTTTCCAACTCAAACAGAACTGCAATGTCTTTAGCTGATAGCGGTTGCCCATAGACTTTGATCAGATCAATTCTTCCGTGAAATACTCTTTCTGATAGAAATTCTTCATTTCGGCCAATTTGCCATTGGCTGGTGTTAGAAAGATTGGAGATGCCATCAACTTTTGCACTTCCGGCTAGTTTTCCATACAGGTAAACGGTGAGTAAATCGCCCTCACAAACGCCGGCAATATGATGCCATTTTTTTTTCCAATCTGCAGGTAATTTTATGGTGCAATCCCCTCGTCCCCAGCCACCAGCAAAGAAGGTTAATGTCGTATTATCTGTAGTCTGGATCACATGGCTATCACCTTTTGTGAGGATGTCTGTCAGGCCTTTTTCCTCTCCGGTAGGATAAACCCATGCCATCATGGTGAGGTTATTTTCCATTTGATCAAGGCTTGGCGCATTTGGAATTTCCAGATAAGTACTGTCATCGAATTCAATAAGCTGCTTTTTAGCATCATTTGACCGACCAATCAGCAATGCATTATTGTTAAATCCGGAAGCATCTGCAACTTGATGATTACGTAACTTGTTAAGGTTTAAGTCTAAAAGTAAAGCGGTTAAAGGTGTTTGGTAAACTTTGAATATTGGGTTCTATTTTAGGGTATTTTCCATCGGTAGTTTTATGCCATGAAGAAATATCTTATTCTTATCGCCTTTCTAAATATTATTTTTTCCGTTTCCGCAAAGGAAAACTATCCAAGAATTGCTGGTTATGTCGGCATTGTTCACCCTATTGCCACTTTCAGTTCTGCCAGAACAGATTTCAATTTTGATGGCCATTATGTAGTTGGTATGCCCCTCGGGATTAACCTGTGGAAAAGCAAAAGTATAGGCTTTTCATTTGAGGTAGTTCCCTATGTAAGGGCTGAAAATGGTACAAGCAAAATGTCTACCTGCTCATACACCCTGGTGTGCTGGTTTCGCTAGGCAATGGCTACACCTTTGCAGGCAGGTTGGCTTTTGAGACTTCTGGCAGATATGGGCTTACACCAGTGCTCAATAAAGTGATTATCAAAAACAAAAGCAGTAGCTTTTTTGCCGCTGTTCCGGTACCGTTTAGATTTGGTAACGATAGACCGTTTTCAGCAACAGTTGCTTTTCAATTTGGTTTAGCTTTTTAGGTTATGGAAAAAGGAAACATACCTTATCGGTTGATGGATCTTGTTGGCTATTTTTTGAAGCTGGGAACCTGGGGTTTTGGTGGTCCGGTTGCTTTGGTCGGTTACATGAATACAGACCTGGTTGAAAATAAAAAATGGATTTCAGAAGAGGAATATAAGGAAGGACTTGCACTTGCACAACTTGCCCCGGGCCCTTTGGCGGCACAATTAGGCATTTATATCGGCTTTGTCCATTACAGGTTTCTTGGGGCAACACTTGTCGGGCTTGCCTTTGTGCTGCCATCATTTATCATGGTGGTGCTGTTGGGAATGGCTTATAAACTTTACAGTGGGCTGCCATGGATGCTTGCAGTATTTTATGGTGTAAGTGCAGCTGTTATTGGAATTATTGCCATCAGCGCTTACCGGCTAACCATTAAATCAGTAGGGAAACTTAACTATCTGGATATAAAGGCCAAATGGCTACTATGGAGTTTCTATATGGTTGGAATTGCGGTAACCGTAATTACCCAAAAAGAAGATGTTTTGCTTTTTACGGCTTGTGGTTTAATCTATATGATTGTAAAGGCTCCGCCAAACTGGCTTAAAAAACCTGCTGCACTTCCATCGATCCTCATTGCCGGAACCGGGTTTTGGCAATATGAAGGAAAGACGCTTCAGGAAATCGGATGGTTCTTTTTAAAAGCCGGGGCATTGGTGTTTGGTAGTGGCCTTGCCATTGTGCCCTTCCTTCACAGAGGTGTTGTTGAACAGTTTGGCTGGCTCAACGAACAGGAATTTGTAGATTCGGTAGCTGTCGCGATGATTACCCCCGGGCCAGTGGTCATCACGGTAGCATTTATAGGATATCTTGTGGCGGGATTTCCAGGCGCATGTGTTGCAGCTTTCGCTACGTTTTTGCCTTGTTATCTCTTTACTATTGCATTGGCGCCATCATTCAAAAAAATCGCAAAGAATGCAAGTATTAAAGCCTTTGTAGATGGGATTACAGCAGTTGTGGTGGGTGCACTGGTGGGTGCGGTTATCGTTATCGCCTCCAGAAGCATTACTGATTTTCCTACAGCATTAATTGCAATAGGTAGTGTGTTTGCGTTGGTTTATATTAAGAAATTAAAAGAACCCCATATCATCGCTATATCGGCATTGCTGGGTGTGACCATCAAACTGCTTTTATGAAGAACCTTTTTTGATTAATAGGCTCATGAACTGAATCGCTGCATGAAATCAGTTATTAAAGGGCATTAATTTAAACTCCGATATTCATTTGGCGTCATACCTGTTTTTTGTTTAAATAATCTTGTAAAATGCTGTTGGTATTTAAATCCCAGGTTCCCTGCAATCTCATTGAAGGTTTTTGACCGATCGAAAATATAGGTTTTCGCCTCATCAATCATCTTCGACTGTATATAATCTAAAGCAGTACTGCCTGTTTCTTTTTTAATGAGGTCACCAAAATAGTTTGGAGAAAGGTGCAGCTGCTCTGCGCAATAGGCCACACCCGGAAGTCCCAGCTGTGAAGCTTTGCCCGAACGGAAATAGTCGATTAACAAGTTTTCAAAGCGGACCAGGATGTCTTTGTTAACGTGGCTCCTGGTAATGAACTGCCGATCATAGAACCGCATACAGTAGTTCAGGAATAGTTCTATGTTAGAAACGATCAGCGTCTTGCTATGCTGATCAATATTCTGTTCTATTTCTTCCGAAATCTTTTCCAGTGTTTCTATTATTGTTTTTTTTTCCTTTTTCGACAGGTGTAATGCCTCGCTCACTTCGTAAGAGAAGAAATTGTAATCACGGATGGTTTTTGCCAGATGTGTACCCTTGAGCAGATCTGGATGGAATACCAGTCCATAACCAGAAGGAATGATCGCCTCACCTTTGGAGTCTATTCCATATACCTGTCCTGGCTGCACAAATACCATCGTCCCGTCTTCATAGTCATAGGTTTGGCAACCGTAGGTCATATCCCCGCACTTTATGTTCTTAAAAAAAATGGCATAAATACCCATATAGTGCCTGTAGTGGATAATAGTGGGTACCTCATTAAAATTAACAACACTTACCAGGGGATGCAAGGTATCAACCCCTACATAATCATTATACTGGCGCACGGTGTCCAGCCGCTTCACATCTTCCATAAACCAAAATTTATAGATCAAATTTAGCAAAAATGAACCTGTGTTGTCGGGTACTACTATAGAATCAGTAAAAGTGGTAAACAATACTGTATTCTGTATAAAAGCTAAGCCAGCCAGTCTGGCGATATTTGCATGGTAGATTTTAGGGGAAAAGTTACTACTCCGGTCTTAAAAAAAATGATGATATGAACAGCGCAGTTGCACAAATGGATATTTTAGAGAGGTTAAAATCGGGAGCGCCTATTCGGTTGGATGATCCTGAATATTACAAGATAGATGAAGTAGTTGAACGGACGATAAAACTATCGCAGCAGCTCAATAATGCGACTGACACCGGCTCGGTCAGAAAGCTGCTGAGCGAAGTCATCGGATCCAGGATTGATGAGCGCACCACCGTTTTTGTGCCCTTTTATACCAACTTTGGAAAGTTTACCCGGATCGGAAAGCACGTATTCATTAACCATGCCTGTTCATTTCTTGACATGGGTGGCATTACTATCGAAGATCATGTACTGATCGGACCAAGGGTTAATCTGGTAACAGAGAACCATCCTTTAGAGCCAGGGGACAGGCGCGCGCTGATTACAAAACCGATCATCATTAAAAGAAATGCCTGGATCGGTGCGGGAGCGACCGTGCTTCCGGGGGTGACTATTGGAGAAAATGCAGTCGTTGCTGCGGGAGCAGTTGTTGCAAAAGATGTTGCCCCAAATACAGTTGTCGGAGGGGTTCCGGCAAAATTCATTAAAAATATTTAACATGAAAAAATCAATTCTTATGGCGCTTACTGCAATCTTTTGTTATGGTACTGCAAGCGCACAATCACCCTCCAATTCAATACAGATGAAAGAAATATCTGCAAAAGACTATACTACATTCAAGGTGAGCGACAAAGTCACTTTGTATGCGGTAAGTTTTAAGAACCAATATCACCTGAAAGTAGCCGGGCACCTCTTTGTACCCAGGGATATTGATAGGAACACAAAAAATGCCGCGATAGTTGTTGGTCACCCGATGGGCGCGGTAAAGGAACAAAGCGCAGATGTCTATGCTTCCAATATGGCAGATCGCGGCTTTATCGCCTTATCCATCGACCTTTCCTATTGGGGCGAAAGTGAAGGTATCCCCCGTAATGCTGTTCTTCCTGATATGTATGCCGAAGACTTCAGTGCCGCGGTAGATTTTCTTGGTTCACGTGATTTTGTGGACAAAGCGCGCATAGGTGTACTGGGCGTATGTGGAAGTGGAAGCTTTGTAATCAGTGCGGCCAAGATTGACCCCAGGATGAAGGCTATTGCAACGGTAAGTATGTATGACATGGGCTCAGCCAGCCGTAACGGACTGAACCATTCGCAGACCCTCGAACAAAGGAAGAAGAACCAGGCCGAAGCCGCTGAGCAACGATATGCTGAATTTTTGGGTGGTGAAACGAAATATACGGGCGGAACTACGCACAAGCTGGATGAAAACACCCACCCCATACAGCGTGAGTTCTATGCGTTCTATCGCACGCCCCGGGGAGAATATACGCCAAAAGGTGGCTCGTCGAAAACGACTACCCATCCTACACTAAGCAGTAATACCAAATTCAATAATTTTTATCCCTTCAATGATATAGAAACCATTTCTCCTCGTCCGATGTTATTCATTACCGGAGAGCAGGCCCATTCCAGGGAATTCAGCGAGGATGCCTATCAGCGTGCAAGCGAGCCAAAAGAGCTGGTCATTGTTCCAAATGCTGGTCACGTAGATCTTTACGACAAAACCGACCTCATCCCATTCGATCAGTTGGAAGCCTTTTTTACGAAACATCTAAAAGCAACAGAATAGCTAAAATTTAAAAGCCGGAACCATGAAAATATTATCAATAACCGCAGTTGCTACGCTATTGCTCCTGAGTATCTGCTGTAGTGCTCAGGTGCGCAAGCGGACAGATCAGGAAAAGCTAAACTTTATTTTTCCGAAAGGTAAGCTGGGGCCTGCCGAAAATTTTACAGGTAAGGCATGGAACATCGGTCTGGTAGAAAATGATACGGTATATCATACCGTTGTCGGCAACGTCTATTTTGAGCCCGGCGCAAGAAGCAACTGGCACACCCATCCTTCGGGACAGATCCTGATCATTACCGATGGGGAAGGGTACCACCAGATTAAGGGACAAGCAAGACAAAGCCTGAAAAAGGGAGATATTATCCAGTGTCCGCCCAACGTAGCACATTGGCATGGCGCAAGCCCAAACATGGGAATGCTGCAGCAATACATTTTACCCAAGACAGAAAAGGGCATCGTGACCTGGCTGCAGAAAGTAAGCGATCAAGAATATAGTGGTGGTAAGTATTAACTTCTGGAATAAATAACGGTTGTTAAAGGGAGATGTGAAATATCATTTCGTAATCAATATGGCTACAATAAAAGAATAGAAAAATGGAAATTACAAGAATAGGCTCACAAGCATCGGGCAAAGGCCCTGAAGACTGGTTCACGGGAACAGTACGCATCGACCCTTTGTTCAGCGCAAACCAGGCAAGAAGATCGGCCGCAGCCCGGGTAACCTTTGAACCAGGCGCAAGAACCGCATGGCACACGCATCCATTAGGACAAACTTTAATAGTAACTTCTGGCTGTGGTTTGGTGCAACGTGAAGATGGCCCCATATTACAAATATTCCCCGGCGATGTAATCTGGTTCGAGCCAGATGAAAAACACTGGCACGGGGCAACTGCGACGGTCGCGATGACACATATTGCAATCCAGGAGAACCTCCATGGCAAAGTAGTGGATTGGATGGAAAAGGTAAGCGATGAAACATACAGCATGCATCCTTGATTTGATAATATCATCTTTTGATATTCCAATTAGGGTACGAAATCTTAATGCATATAGATATAGCTTAAAAGCCCATGAAGTGCATTTTTGTCATTTAATTGTATAATGCCTACTACAATAAGAACCGGATTTGATCTGATTTCGTTTATTTTAATGTTAGAATTAAATCAATGGGACGATTAAGATTCATCAAAAATGCATGTAACTAATCGCATTTTATTTGTTATGGATGGAGATTCTGGATAGCATCTCTAAAAATGGAGCCCCGCAAAGATGCGGGGCTTTTTTAGTTTCAATCCAATGAAAAGGTTATTTGATTTTTTCAAAGCAGTTCCTTGTTATGGATAAATTCGATTTTCTATTCATCACCCGGAGCGGTTTTATTTACCGCAATGCGTTAACTATAATTCTTTTCCATATCCATTTATTTTTTCGGCATTAAAGCAATAAAATTTAAAGGATAACAAATGTAAACTTGCCGCCATAAAACATGATTAGTCGTAAACACAAATAACAATATTTCTATTTCAGGGTTAAACTTAATAGAATCAGTATTGTGGCGATGATAAAATGCCGTAAACTGTTCCCATTCCTATATTTGATAACACGTTTTGCCACTATACTTTAATTGAAGCCTGATGAAAGCGGTAAAAATTACTAAACCCGGAAATGCAGATGTGCTGCAACTGGTTGATTATCCTGATCCTATACCCGCAGATGGAGAAATTTTGATTGAAGTAATGGCCGCTGGTTTAAACCGGCCAGACATATTCCAGAGAGCAGGAAATTATCCCGCCCCGGCAGGCGCACCGGCGGATATTCCAGGTTTAGAAGTAGCTGGGATTGTCAAATCCTGTGGGGCAAATGCACATAAATGGAAGCCAGGTGACCAGGTTTGTGCTTTGCTGGCCGGCGGCGGCTACGCTGATTATGTTGCCGTAAAAGAAACGCAGTGTCTGCCAATCCCGGCTGGATTTGACTATGCGCAGGCAGCTACACTTCCTGAAACCGTGTTTACCGTTTGGTCAAACGTTTTTCAACGGGGCTTGCTTAAAGCAGGAGAAAATTTACTTATTCACGGTGGTAGTGGGGGAATCGGCATTACGGCAATCCAGTTGGGTAAGGCTTTCGGCGCTAAGGTATTCGTTACGGTGAGTTCTGACGAGAAAGGTAAAGCCTGCCTCGACCTGGGTGCGGATGTCTATGTGAATTATAAAAACGAAGATTTTGCAGAAAAGTTGGCTGATGAAGGGATGGACGTGATCCTGGATAGCATAGGCGGTTCTTATCTCGATAAGAACATCAGTATCCTTCGTAATGATGGCAGACTGGTACACATCAATGCTATTAATGGAAAAAATACCAACCTAGACATCTGGAAGCTGATGGTGAAAAGACTTACCATAACCGGAAGTACTTTGCGTGCAAGGGATGCTGAATTTAAAGCCAGATTAACTGCAGATATTTTAGAAAAAGTATGGCCAAAAATAGCAGCAGGGAAATTTAAACCAGTTATCTATAAAACCCTACCATTCGATCAGGCAGCAGATGCGCATCGTTTGCTTGAATCTGGTGACCATATTGGCAAGATTGTGCTGGTTAAATAAGACTGAAAACGAGGCCGGATGAAAAAGTTGATTGATAAAGTTTAGCATTTATCAGGATCGGGTGTAAAGATACGGTGATTACTCCGCTGCTGCTATTTGCGAAAAAGTGACAGACCTGAAGCATCATTAAAAAATAAAGGCAGAACTTCCAAGGTTTTGCCTTTATTTAATAGGATCCATGATATTTACCAGGCTCGTGCCGGATTCATTTATTGCACTATTGCCCTTCGTAAACAGGTGTATCTTTCAGGAGTAATAACATGCTCTCTGGTAAATAAGGTCTTCCTCCGGCAGCAGGAACAAATGTTCCGGTGAAGACACCTTTGGTCATCACTTTATTATTCAGCAAAATGGATTGTTTAAAATGAACTTTTGGTAGACCTTTGCTGTCTCCGTATAATTCGCAGGTTACGGTAAACTGATCACCTCTTTTTAATGATCTTAAGAACTGGATGCTATAATTAGAAAGCACCATGTGAATCCCTTTTCTGGCCTCCTCTTCAAAATCAAACCCAAGGACTTCTTTAATAAATGCATGTCTGCAATATTCCATGTAAAACGGATAGTATAATCCATCCATGATGTTTTGAACATCAATATGCTCATCTTTTACTTCGTAAGTTTTTATGAATTCCATGGGCTTAAATTATTTTTGGAAGTTATTATTTTGAGGTTATGTTTTCTATAACGGAGGGGAGAGGCGAAAAGTCTGTGGATGGTAAACTAAATCATCATGCTGCTTAATGTATTTTTAGCAAGAAATAGAAAGCGTTCTGAAAAAGAATTAGTAACAACCATCATCTTGCTGATCTCGAAATGAGTATAGCCATCAATGGTGTGTAAATTAAATATAATCCGCTGGATTACCGGAAGTTTTTGTACAGCAGACAGCAGGTGGTGTTTGGTTAAACTTTTATCGATTGCGTGATCATGACCTGTTTTGGCAATGGGTTCTTTCAAAGTCAGTTTTATTTCGTCCTTATAATAATTTAGTATGCTATTGATCATTATTTTTTGAAGGTTTACCTGAAAATCTGCAATATGCTTTATGGAATCAGGTTCGGCAAAAAGTTTGCAAAAACCATTATTCATTATTTTTACGCATTCCAACCGGTTGGGCGCGTATCGAATGCAGATCCTCATTGCAAAGCTATAATACTGCTCGTATAGCTCCCGCTGCGCATTTCTGTCACCTGCATGGCTTTGGGTTAGTAATAAATGCAAATCCTTTTCGGCGGATACGATCATCATAACAGTTTTGATTAATTGATTTGCCTGTATTTCTCTTCAACATTTTCATTGATAGCGCTATTGATAATATACTTTGAAACTTATTCCTTTATGCTAACTTCCATTAGAAAGCGAAAGTATCACGTAGATTTGACGCGAACAAGAAGGCACTTTTTTGTCATTGAATTACCTTCAGGTAACTAATGCTGATAATAAGTAGGTTATGGTAGAAAATAATTCGAAAAAAAGGAGTGATCTTTTGAAGCAGTAAAGCGCAGGTAAAACACAGTCGTATTTTTCTCAAGTATAATTGCTGTCATTCCGGATTCCCGTAAGTTCAGTTTCTGGCATGACTGTATCTTTAAGCAGTAATACTAATACAGCGAAGAAGTATTTAGATTACACATCATTCAGTATTGTGTTGTTTAAAAACTTCTCCTAATTTATTGCTGAATTAACCCTTTGTCACATCTATTTATCCATCTCCTGTGAAAACCATTATCTTAATGGTGTTAAGTTTAACACTATTTCATACCGTACCCAACCATATTAAAGTTAAAGAAACCGTTGCTACCTGTTATGGAAACAACCCTTGTTCGGCTTGTTCGAATTGTAGCCATTGTAAACATTGCGGTGCAGGTGGGAGTTGTGGGGTTTGCAGCACGAAGCGTATAAAGAAAATTAATACCTTCTCTGGCAATGGCACAACAAAAATTAAAACGGCCAGCTATGTTGGGCGATGCAGGGCCATCACAAAAAAGGGAAGCCAGTGCAAGCGGAGTGGGGCTGGTGAGGGTTATTGCTGGCAGCATGGTAAATAATCAGGTATCATTCCGCTACATCATGATTAGGTGAGTAAAGCATTTCATGTGTAATTGTCTTTTAATAAATATTTTAAAAAGTATGCAGGGACATCATCAGAGCAGGCAAGTTTTTATGCCTGTCTATTTGTGATCAGGCGTTTTTCATCAGTGAAGTCCAAATATCCTCTGATGTGGTATCACTTCTTGCCGAGAATGGCATCCCCATCTGCAAATGATGACGAAGACATTTAACAGATTTTGCTCAATCGTAGCTTTCATAAATCGCGGCTGAATATTATTTTAAAAAAAAGAGCAGATAATTATCAATTTCTATTATTAGACAAATTTGGAATATCATAATTTAATGTTACATTCGTGTATTATAATTAGGTATTAATAAGAGTCTTGCGATCACCGTTCTGAAGCCGTTAACGCAAGTCAGCAGATTAATACCCACAACTTCACTGTATGTGCTATATTTGCGCGTCAAAATAGTTGTGGGCTCTGCTGTAATTCCATGTTAACATAAGGCTTCAGAAACTTTTAAGTGATCATGGTTTGAAGAGCCCACAGTTATTCATTCCCTCAAGACTCATATTCAAACAATATGAGTATGAACCCAAAAGAAAATCAAGTGCATTTACCTTCTTCGCTCCATCCGAAAGCGGCACTTTTCTTTGCGTTCAAATCTCTTCTGAAACATTCTGTGTACGTTACTCGTCCCAAAAAATGTCCCTTTGATTTTCTACTTGCCTTGAAGCCAAAAAATCCTGTTTAGTTTGGAGGGCAATTCCTGTGCTGCCTTACTTCTAGTTTAGAGGTATAATAGGAGTTTAGGCAGCCAGGTTTTGTTTTGTCGATAAGTGAAGAAACATCCCAAATGTTAAGCGCTTATTTTTATAGCATTATTTCTGAGCATTCATCCAGCTCAGGCAAAGCAGTCAGGTTCTGGCGATAGTGTTTTATTTGCGAAGGGGCAGGCCGATACACAAACTTCAGTGAGTATGGAGAAGTCTTTTGTGATTGGCGGATGTTGCCGGCGATTTTACATACAGGAACACCTCGTTGATGCCAAAGTAAATTTTCAAAACAAACTCATCCTGTTACAAGGGCAGGTGTCTCCCTAATCCCTATTAGTTAGTGTAGCTGAATCCGTAGGCGCATATCTTTTCAAACGGTATTTACTATTACGGTTTCCCGTAAGGAAGGTCTTCTGCTGCTTTATACTTTTGGTTGATAATCACGACCAACCAATCGATTATCCTGAAAGCAGATGGAACTAAAACTAAAATTGGAGCAATTACACCAACGTGTGAACGGCTTAAAAGACCAGATCAATACCGAAGAAGCGACTAAAAATGCATTTGTGATGCCTTTTATCCAGATTTTAGGCTACGATATTTTTAACCCTACGGAGGTAATTCCAGAGCACATTTGCGATATCGGTACCAAGAAGGGGGAGAAGATTGATTACGTGATTAAGAAAAATGGTGAGCCGATTCTGATCTTCGAATGCAAGCACTGGAAAGAAAAAGCTGATGCGCACAACTCACAGTTGCACCGTTATTACCATGTTTCTAAAGCCAGATTTGGTGTATTAACCAATGGTACCATCTATAATTTTTACATGGATTTGGAAAAGCCTAATATCATGGATGAGAAACCTTTCTTTACCATTGATATTGAAGATCTTAAAGACAGTTCTATTAAAATTCTGGAGGGATTTACCAAAACAGAATATAGCCTCGAAAGCATATTAGATTCTGCAGAAAGTCTAAAATACATCAAAGCCATTAGAAAAGAGTTTGAAAATGAAATCGAACATCCGTCTGATGAACTGGTGAAGTTATTGGTTAACCGATTTTTTAATAAATCATTAACGGCTAACAGAATGGGAACTTTTAAAGAATATGCCAAGAAAGCACTAACGCTGTCTATTAACGAATCCATCAGCTCCAGACTTAAATCTGCACTCAGCATTAACGAAACTATTGAGAAAACGGAAGAGGCCAAAGTAATGCCGATTAATGAAACGGCAGACAACAAGATCGTCACTACCGAAGAGGAAACAGAAGCTTTTCAGATTGTTAAGGCGATTCTCCGGGAACGGATTCCATCATCCCGCATAGCGGCCAGAGATACCCAATCTTATTTTGGTGTGCTCCTGGATGATAACAACAGAAAGCCGATTTGCAGATTCCACTTTAATACTATGAACAAATACCTGGAAACATTTGGGAAAGGCAAAGATGCGGGAGAAAAGTTTCAAATTGCTTCGCCTGATGAAATTTATGAATACCGGGAACAGTTGCACCTGGCGTTGGATCAGTACCAGTAGATCGGGCATTTAAACTTGATAAACCGCCTTAATATAATCCTATAGCTAAGGCCTTACCATACTTTCTAATCAAGAATAGCATTCGTAGATCATCAATTAATGGTAACCAGAAATATTGTTGGCACGTATGCCATCACCCTATAAATAATAAAAAAATGAAAACAAATAGCTACAAATTATGGAGTGTTGTAACGCTTCTTTTTGGGTTTGCTTTTCTAAGTCTGTGGTTTAGCTGCAGCGACGAAATGGATGTTGATCATGACGGAGTGCCTGATAAGCAAGACCACTGTAAGGATATAAAAGGCTCCAAGCCAAACGGCTGCCCTATATTACCGAAAATTGGTGTAGTAAACCTTTATCTGGAAACTTCTGCTAGCATGGGCGGGTATTTTACAGGTTCTGCGGCATTTAAGCAAATCGTATCAGACCTCGCGGTTAAGATAGATAAGGAGATTTCCCCCGTGAAGATTCATTTTATCTCGGATACGGTGAGAGATTATCATGCTGATGCAACGAAATTTAGCAGCGACATTGCAACTACAAAAATCGCCTTCGCCAAGAGTTCAGAATTGCACCACATTTTTGATAAAATTGCAAGGGCCACAAAAGATGGTGACGTTTCTATATTTGTTTCTGATTGTATTTTATCTTTTCCAAATGCTCAGGTTAAGGCAAATCCCGATGTGAACAGACAATCAGCATCGAGTACGTTGAAAAATAATATCTATTCAACCTTTATTGAGTTAAAGAAGAGAAAACAAGCAGCAAGTCTATATGCCTTTAGTTCTGGTTTTTTTGGTAAATATTATGATTATCAAAATGTTAAAGTGCCACTTAATGGTACATTAAGGCCTTTCTATGTTTGGGTAATTGCTAAAAACCAGGTGCTGCCAGTTTTTGAAGATAAACTTGCGAAAATTCCAAACTTTGATCCTGAACAGGAAATCCACTTTGGCTTAATGGATCAAACAGTTAACACCTACCGCATTCTTACTCAACTTGGTAGAAAAGGTGATTATAAACTTATTAGTGTAGGAAAAGCCGTAAGTGATATCGGAGTAGAAAATGTTGAAGCAGAGAAAAATCAACCTGTGGAATTTTCTGCCGTTGTAAACCTTAAAGCCCTCCCACCATATGCCAGAAAGTTAAGCTATCTACAGCAAAATTTGAAAATCGAAACCGTTGGCTGTACGGCCAATATAGATATATCAGAATGCTCAAAAGCCATAGTACTAAAAAATAAAACCCAGATTGGCTATTATGAACAAGCCAGTCATGTGATAAAGATAAGCGTTGCACAGCTTCGTTTAGCGAATGCAACGCTTGCTTTACGGGTGCCTTTAAAATATGATTCATGGTATGAAAACTGGTCAACCATGAATGATAAGAATGTTAAAAGTTTAGGTAAAAAAACTTTTGCGCTGGAGCACCTGGTAAATGGCGTAATGGAAGCCTATAACAATACCGGAAAAAACTTTGTCGATCTAAAATTTAAAATTAACCAATAATAGCTATGCTTTTAACTATTTTCTCAGGGCTTTATGAGCTCATTTCAGGAGCAAATCCTGATGTTCCTAATTACATTGATGACGTTTACGACACTGTAGGCCAGATCACCTTAATAATGGTATTTGTGCTCATTCTCATCTTTTTTCTGGCATTGGGCAGATGGAAGCCAATTTTTCATAAGCTCGGCCATTGGTTAATTACCTTGATACTAACCATGGGCCTGTCATTTATTATAGCATTTGTTACTGCGAAAGATGATATCGGAGAAATAGATAGCTACATGTACCGCTTTTCTTTAATGAATGCCATATTCGCAGCTGTAGTTTTTATCCTGCTTTCACTGGTATTTAAGCCAATGTCTGTTTTTTCTAAAAGAACACCTTTTTAGTATTTATTTATGATTAGAAATACATTTATATTTGGCATTGGTGGTACCGGTGCCAGGGTTGTACGTGCGTTAACGATGCTGTTAGCTGCCGGTTCAAAGCTGGAGGATACGGATAAAGTTATACCAATTATTATTGATGTTGATGCTAAAAATGCTGATACAACAAGAACACTAAAAGCCTTAGAGGCTTATAAGCTGATCCGCAAAACGGCTTATGCTGCACAACGCACCGCAGATGGCTCAGATCTTTCGGCTGGCTTCTTTAATACCAACCTCAATACCTTAAGCTCTTTACAAACCGAAGGTGCTGAAAAAATTGAAGACTCTTTCCAGCTCAAGTTTGATAACCTTGAAACTTCCTTCATCAAATATATTGATCCAAAAGAAGAGCTTGTAAATGATGTAACGATGGACATGCTACGGGCGCTCTATGATGATACCCCATCAGATCATGCCCGTTACGAAAATACCGAACTCAACTTACGCCTTGATGAAGGCTTTAAAGGCAATCCAAACATAGGGTGTGTAGTGTTCAATGGTCTATCCTCCCTTAAAGAATATCAGTTTGTGGCGAAAAGTATTAATCCACATGATCGGATCTTCATCGTGAGTTCCATTTTTGGTGGTACCGGATCTTCAGGATTTCCTCAGCTGATTAAATTGATTAAGGGTGATGATCGCCTGCGCGATATTAAAATAGGTGCGCTTACTGTGATGCCATATTATAAAATAGAGGCGAAGAAAAAGGCTGGTGGCGACGGGAAAATCAGCTCAGAAAGTTTCGACTCCAAAACCGAAGCAGCATTGAGTTATTATGCAAGGCACATGGCCGGGCAACTAAACGCACTTTATCATATATGGGATACGCCAACGAAGCAATACGAATATAATGCTGGTGGCGATAAACAGCTTGATCCGGCTCATCTGGTAGAAATGATCGGGGCAACAGCGATCATCGATTTCATCAATAAACCAAATGAAGCACTTGGTGTAAATGGCGTTACCAAATACTTTGATTACGGCATCATTCAAGACAGTGCATCGGTAGATTTCAGGCACTTTTATAACTGGTCTGGAAAAACGGTGATGAAACCATTGGCACTCTTTGCGTATGCGATGAAGATTTACCTGGATTATATACCTCAACTTCAGGGGGAAGTATTCTATAAAGATTTGTTAAAGGATCATATTCATTCTGACTTGTTTTACCAAACCCTATCCGCTTTTTTTAATTCACATTTCAAAGGTTGGTTAAAGGAAATGGCCTCAAATGAACGAAAATTCGAACCTCTTCAACTTGAAGAAGAACTCAATGGATTTATTACCGGAAAGCCTATTTCAATTAAAAAAATTCTAGGTATAGTTAGGGATTCAGGGCTAAGTGAATCATTCATCACCGAAAAAATGGGAAGAATGGAAGATGAGCTTCGGAAAACCATCCCGGATACCGAAAAAGAGAAAAGATTTTTACAGTTACTTAACCAAATCGCAGCCGAGTGCTATAAAGTATTAGGTGCCTTACCAACAATGACGGAATAAAGATTATGCCATATACATTTAGAAAATACAGTGGCTATAATGCCAACGAGATTAAATGCTGGTCTCTAACAGGGATGATCAAGGTAGACAATTTTGAAATAAAAGATACACAATCCAAAAGGGGCGCATCTAAAATTGGCACTTCCATTCCATCTCCGGTAGCCAGAATGGAGCTTTTTGATACCGCATTTCAAATGGTATCATCTGATAGTCAAAGGGGGCTTGACGGCTCATCTGTATACCATCAGCTGGTTTCAGATTGTCTGGATATGATCCAACTGCTTTTTAACACTAACTCATCAGAAATCGGAGCAGGTAAAAAGATCTGGTTTAAGGAGTGGCGGGTACAGGAAAGTCTTAACCGTTTACGTAGTAAGCCTGCAGATCATCCTCACCAGTTGTTGGGAAAGGCTTTTTCACTGGTATTTGATGGCGGGACCAACCTGTCTGGTTTTTCAGGAACGGAAAGTATTTACCTGATTTATTATGAAAACAAGCTTATGGGCGGAACGTCTCCGTTAACCTTATTTTTTACCTCTCCTAACTGGGATCGTTTCATCGCAGATAAACAGATTGCCCATTTGCCCAAAGGTAGCGATGGCGTGCAATTCTTTGGCGATAAGCACCGTGCGCTGTTTGAACGCGACCGCTCCTTCGTGAAATACCTTTACAAGTTGTTATTGAGCAACCCGTCTGGTTTTGCTAACTGTGCGGGGCTGAGGCAGTATATTAATAAAACCGTAGACAGGCACTTTCCAGATTTTAAACATCAGTTTATGGATTGGGGCACAAATGGTATGAAAAAGCTTGATGATGAGTATTCACCGTTCAAAACCAATATAGATTCTAAATTACTAAAAGTAAATAACATCTTTTTTTACCATCAGAGTGAAGAGGTGAAGCGTAGAAAAATCAAGAATGTTAGCGATTTCGTAATCCAGGCTTCTAACCAAAAATATGCTATACAAAAAGATAAAGATGGTAACCATGTAAATGTAGAAGCACCACTGGTTCTTATAGAAGGGATGAATTTTCCCGGCGATTATATGGAAGAACGTGCGGCCTGGGATGCCACTACTCGCATTAATTATTTTCTTCAGCAACATACCCCGCTTTTTGAACGCAGATTGCCGCAGGGGGATTCGCTTACGGTAACATACCCTTTTCTAACCACAGGAGATTTTCTAGAAGATTATTTGATGGAAATGCCATTTAAAATCAATAGGAGCAAATTTTTTACAGGTGTAGGAGGAGATTTTAAGTTTCTGCTACCGGTTAAAAAAGAATATTTTAATTTTTTCGATTTTGATGACTTGAAACGAAATCTCGAAATCAAAGCCAGTCCGGATCAGGTAACTGTAACACTAAAGGTCCCTATTAGAAATAAAAAGGGAATCAGAGAGGTCTCCTTTGTAAAAACTTATTCAGGAACTCAGATTAGAACCTGCAAGGCTGATATTGGCATCTTTCCGTTCTATAAAATTAATGAAAAAGATCCTGCTTATAGCTTCTTAAACGATTTTACAGTATTACTTGCCGAAAAAAATGATACCCTGCGCCTGGAATCTCTAAATTTTTATAATTATGATCGCCTGGTGTATGCCGATAATAGCCAGCCTGATAAACTGAAAGCAGTAGCTATTGACCGTACAACTGAAGCAGATATAGATGGTGCAGCGTTAACGACATCGAGATTTTATAAGTTAAAAGAATCTTTCGATTATATGGAACTTCGATACCAGGATAACGGGCTGGATATCTCTGGGCTTATCATTCCGGATTTTGAAGGCAGGATATTTAATAAATCGAACCTGAGTAAAGGAATGACTTTCGCAATTGACTTTGGTACCTCCAATACCCACATTGCTTTCAAAGAAAAAAACGCTCCGCTTCCGTTACCTTTTGAAATTGATGAGGCCGATCAGCAAATGGTAATGCTTAATGAGCCACTAGCCGCTGCCGACCTTCGTGTTCGTTACGATCACTTCGGACAGCTTCCATCGCTTGCATTAACAGTAAATAGAGAGTTTATGCCCAGGGTGATAAAATCTAAAGGGCATTCTACGGTTTCTTTCCCTTTCCGAACAGCTACTTGTGAGGTTTCTTCATTCAGCAATATGGATAAGCAGATTACTGAACTTTTTGGACACCTCAATATAGGTTTTAACATAGAGCGGGAAGAAAATACAAATAATAGCGCTGTATACACAACCAATTTAAAGTGGCTTCTCGAAAATAATCTCGAAGTAAGTAAAATAGTAGCCAATAAAGCGAGAGTAGGTTTGTTTTTGAAACAGCTAATGCTTCATATCCGTACTAAAGCGATATTAAATCTTTGTAAGCCAGAACAGCTGAATGTACTTTGGTCTATCCCTTCATCAATGGATCGGAAAACACGTACCGAGCTCACTAAAATAATTAAAGAAGCCTACATTTCTGTCTTTCCGAATGCCGACGCTAAACACCTTGCACAGATTGAAAATCCGATTAAAGAATCGGTGGCGCCATATTTCTTTCTCACCAAAAATGATAGCGGCATTCAGGGTGGGGCAAATGTGATAAACGTAGATATTGGTGGCGGCACAACGGATGTGATGATGTTTATGGAATCTACGGCACAAAGGCCCGATAAGTACTTAGCCAGTTCCTTCCGCTTCGCCGGAAATGATATTTGGGGGAGTGGTTACAAGGGTAATCTTAAAGATAACGGCTTTATTAAAAATTATATGTTTTTTCAAAAAGCCAATAACATTGAGAGTAAGGATAACAATTATTTTTTAAATGCAGTACGCGATAATAATCTTAGTTCGGATGATCTGATCAGTATACTGTTTAAATATGATAAAAGTTTTAATTTCAGCGAATCCATTACCAATGGTAACCCCGATCTATCAATAGTGCTTTATTTGCACTATAGTGCAATTGTATATCATATTTGCCAAATTATTGAAACTAAAAAATACCCGTTACCACGGTACTTATCTTTTACGGGTAAAGGTAGCCAGTACCTGAGGCTGCTTTGTAACGGTAGTGAAAGTGAACTAAACAATTTTACTAAGCTGCTATTCGAATCTTATACCAGTCAAAGTATTCCGCTTTCTTTTCAGGTTCATATAAATGAAGACCCAAAAGTGATTACGGCCAATGGTACGATAGAATATTTTGGCGCAGATCCTCAGGATCAGTTTGTAGAAATAGCCAGGGGAGCAGAACTTTCTGAGGGTGTGGATGATCCACGTAAAAAATATCAGGAATTTGTGTTCACTGGCGATTTGCAGTCAAACGAAACAGGCGGAATTTCCACGGCTATTGGAGATACCCTCGAATTGGATAATCTGCTAAATGTTGGTGTGTTAAATAATGTAAACCAATATCTGGAAAAAACACTCGCCAATAAAAAAATTGTAGACTTTTTGAGCGATTTTAAAATTAAAAATACCAAGGCTGTTTATAACGAATTAAAGTGGAATGGTGGAATTTTCGACGGTGAGGGATTAATTTACGATAGTTACCGAAAAGTAATAAAAGATCTGCATAAGCTGGATCATGAGCAGCCACTTCCCGAATCGCTCTTTTTCTATGCATTTAAAGATACCCTTTACCGTTTGTCTAAATCAATTATTCTGTCCAACCCATCTTAGATTATGTACAAAAAAATAATTAAGCTTTCAATTCTCTTTTTGATATCAGCTACTCATCTGCAAGGTCAGTCGCTTACGCAACGGGCAACTGATGCGAAAAAGAACATTATGATCGTGTCGGCAGAGTTTCTGGTTGACGCAACCGCTGCTGATAAAACAGCACCAAAAAAGATATGCGAATCGTGTAGCGACATTTCCTCCATCAAAAAATTTGTTGCTGATAATGGTGTCAAGTCCGGCGGGCAACTGATTGATAAATGGGTTTCGTGGAAATTAGATACCACTAATGAGGACAATGGCAAAACGAGCCTGAAAGCATTTGCCGATAAAGTAGATTCATCATTAACGAGCAAACACAGCGATCGGAAGGCACTTGGAAGTTATAATCATTTTATTACAAGGATGGCAGATATTAAAATTGAGCCACCAACTGCAATTACAAACGATTCGCAAAAAAATGCAGACGAAGAAGGGGCAGATCTGGCCGACGAGGTGAAACAGTCTACGCAAGGTCCGGTAAAGACCAATAAGGGTTGGATTACCCCTACAAATATTGCTTATGCTGAATTGATTTTGATCATTCTGTTGCTAATAATCTTAATTTATAAAGCACTTGGGAACGATAAAGGTGTAAAGCGCTTTAAGGGTGATCTGAATCGAATAAGGAAAGAAAGAGATCAGCTTAGGCATGATATCGAAAACCTCCGGAGTGATTTGAGAGAGAGCAGCGAATTAAGAGAGGAAGACCGATCAGCTCTTGCTAAATTAAAAGAAGAACTAACCACGGCCGCATTGAAACAAACTGAAGTTGAAGAAGCTGTAAGCAATACAATTGAATGGGATAAACCAGCGGCACCACAAAAGGTACAAGAGGTATTTTATAGCAGGTATGCGGATTTAGAGGGCGGCTTCTCTGCTGTTGAACTTCTTCCACGAGAAGACAGTGATACCATTTTTGAAATTACAATCCTTTCGCCAAATAAAGCCAGTTTTAGGGTAAGTGGCAATTTGGCAGCACAGAAATATGCGTTGAGTAATGCAGATTACTTTTTAGAGCCTACCTGCCATTATGATACCCTTCCGGCTGGAACTATTATTAATGAAAAACCGGGCTTACTTGTGCTTACAGGAGGGAAATGGGAAATTAAAGAAAAAGCTAAAATTTCATTTAGATAACAGAAATGGAAGAACTAAACGCATTAAAAATAGCGGTAAGAGACCTTTTCATTGAAGGCCTTGGTGTATTAGCCGAATCTGATCAGATCAACTTAAGGAAGCAGGCACAAATTCTTGGACTGGATAATCGTCAGTTCAGCCAGCTTTCGCAGGAAATTTATCTAAGCATAAACTGGGATGCTCTGAGAGATGAGCGCCAGGGCAAAGATCGGGTGGTGAGGCCAATAAATATTTTTGGTGAGGAAGTTAGGAGCCTGGAAAAACTTGGCGAAATACTTTTTGATAATCGTACCAAAGCTTTAAAGTATCTCGAAGATAGTGTGTTTTTGAAAGAAAATGTAACTTATCTCAGTCATCAGAATATTGATCTGACTATGGGGATGATGGATATTTATGCAAGTGAGCGGAACAATGAGCGACGTTTTTTAAAAGTCTGTTATCAATTAAATTCATCGCTTCCTTTCAAAGTTGGAGAAGAATCATTTTCTACCGTAGCTGAAATTCTTGATCGGGGCTTTATGAACCATGACTTTTTTATGGGAATATATCATATGTTCTCCGCAGGCCATTTACAGATCTGGTTAGACCGTCAGTTTCCGGAATATGCTTCCATTTTACCGTTAGGCGATTCCTACCTGTACTTTCTTTATTTTATTTATAGCGTTAACCAGGCTTATCCGATATACGTTGGCGACGAACCCTTCTTACATTATGACGATTTGGTAGCAAAAGCAAGGCAAAATGCAGCATTTGGACCGAAGTTATTGCAAGCAGCAGAGGATGGTTCCCTGTCGGTCTGGATGGAAAGGCGCGGCATGGAGCAAATGATCAAGACTTTCAAAGCGTATGCATCAGAAATTCGTACAGGGGAGAAAAATAATGACGACTTGTCTAAAAACCTGATACAAAAACTTCTAGAAATTTTGGCTCCGGAAATGGAAGTTCCAGAATTAACCTCAGCAGTAGCGCAGCTGTCTTTTATAAATATTCAGGAAAAACCACTGCTTCATCCTATTATGATCAGCCTGAAAAATAAAGGATTTGTTCGTGCAAGGGTTAGTTTAGACAGCGAAATTTCAGGAATCTGGCTCTCCCAAAGACGCCTATCCCTGTACGATCTCGACGGCACTTCATCTGCAAGCTTTAACTTAAATGTAGATCCGGCTAAACTTACCAAGGATAAGTTGTATACGCTTTTGTTGAAAGTTGAAACTGATTACCAGTGCATCAGTATTCCGGTATCTGTTAAAACAGTATTTCCAATCCGTGCATTTTTACTTTGCCTGTTGCGCTATGGATTTTTAGGTGCAGCATTCTTTTGCATAATCAGGTTATTTATTACCACAGCAAATGGCACGACCACTTGGCTTAAACCAGAACTTGCCTGGAATAATATTGCTGCGCAGGTTCCATCTAACCATCTGGTTTATATTATAATTTTCATTATAACCATTCTGGTTCCAATAGTGGCCTGGCCCGGAATAAAAAAACTAGAGCAACTATGAACGTTAGAAAAAAGGTTATAAATATTCCTGAAAATAAGGGGAAGAAGAAAGAATGGAAATTCACTTTTCTTATTGTGCTCGCTTTTGGAGTACTCATTTTTCATAATTTTTTTGGGGCGATAGCTTACAATACCTTCGTTATTGCAGACAACGCTTTTTGTGCAACGGGTACACGTTCTCCGATATTTATGTGGAGTGTAATTGGTTTATTAACAGGAGCCGGTGCAGGAAGCGTAATTGCAGTAAGAAAATTTAAACTTAGTAAGAAAATCTTTCTATTTTCTGGCGCTCCCCTGGCAGTATTACTTTTCGTGCTCTTAATTGCTTCTGGTCCAATCGGACAAATTACACCTAGACCAGATACACTTACCGAAGAAAATGGAGCGATTGATAGCACATCATATTCGGCTGTCATCACGAATAAGCATGAGCCCTACAAACCTAAAAAACGGGCAACAATTATTAGTAAAAAGCTTCAGCAAGAAGTTGAGCCAATTAAAAAGACCTGCGAGCAGAAGGTAGCGGGTATAAGCGTAACAGTTAGATCAGATAGTGTGCGGCTTTTTTTTCGTACAACAGCAATAAAAGGAGGGGAATGGAGCCGCTGGGAATCTATATTTATTCCACAACCTGGCCAATATGCGCTTTCAGGCGCTAATGGGAAAGTATTCGCCAATAGCATCCAATATTATTATGAAGCAAAGCTAGAAGCAACAAGGTCTGCAAATGATCCTTTTAGCAGGTACTTGTGTAATGGGCCCCTCTCCATCGATACTTATTAACCTAAGCAAAACAAAAATTTTTAACGCATAACGAATCTAAAAATATGTCTAAATATATACTCTTAACTATTTCACTCTTGTGGTTTGCCAGGGTTTCGAGCGCCCAAAACCAATGGAAATCGAAGGGCAGGCTCTACGCAGATAAAAATATTGCTATCGAAATCGAATATTCGATAGCGCCTGATGGATGTTCAGGGGAAAATAATGTCTCCAGGTTCCGTTATAGGATCACCCGCATTAAACCCCTAAAAGACTATTACATTAACTGGCGCTTTGACTTTTTTAACTGTGATAACGAACTGAAGACACAGATGAATAGCCTTCATATTTTGAGAACTACCAAAGCGGGTATACTCACTCCGGAAATGAATTTTTTCACGGCCCGGAAAATGTCTAATTACTTTAATGATGTTAAGGCTTCTGCCGATTTACCCGAAATAGGGTTTTATAAGCCTATTTCTACACTTTCTATGGAACCCGTTGCAATTAACGGGCGAAAAAATATTTTAAATGGAGATTCTACACGCTTAACCTTAAGCGGAGGAAGTTTAGGCACCGGCGCCCATTGGGAATGGTATGCTGAAGCCTGTGGTGGAAAACTTCTGGGTACCGGCAGCAGTATTACGTTTTCACCTGATAAAACACTAAAGGTATTTGTTCGGGCGAACGGTAATTACCCAAGCCCTTGTATCACCACCGAAATAGAAGTGAAGCAGGGAAGCCAGGCTGCGAAAGCAATTTCAGGCAGAAATGAAATATGTGAGGGTGAACAGAATGTAACATTAAATGTAACTGGAGGAAGGTTGTTTGGGCAGGCCAAATGGGTTTGGTATGCAGAAAGCTGTGCAGGTGAACGGATAGGCGAAGGGCAATCAATTAATGTATCTCCACAACGAACCACCACTTATTTTGTTCGTGCAGAAGATGGAAAAGAAAATACCACGTGCCAGTCTTTTACACTTGCGGTTAAAAATAAATCCGTAAAGCCATTTAATATTGAAGGTGCAAAAACGGTTAGTTACGGTTCAGCAACCACGCTCAAAATAATTAGCGGTTATCTTGCTCCAGGTGCCAAATGGGTTTGGTACAAAGGTACGGGTACCCCATTGCAAGCCGTAGGAACGGGAATAACTTTATCTACAGGGGCTTTATATAGCAATGAAGTGTTCTCTGTAAGGGCAGAGGGAGACTGTAATCAAACTGATTTGGTTTCTTATTCAATTAACATTGCCAATAACTCTGTCCAAACCAGTGAATCGAAAGTTTTGAGAAATTTCTTCTTGAACGGAGGAATAGCTTTTACAGAAATATCAAATATCAGTAAAGCAGAAAATTATGTGCTCACCATTGGGAGTGGCGGGAAAATAGGATGGTTTTTAAGGACAAAGCTTAATATTAAAAACACAGGGGCATCATTTCAAACCAGCGATATTTCCATAGGTAATTATAATCTTCCGGGATATTATAATTATAACGGACAAACGATCAGTAAAAGATTAGCATATACGGGAGGAATCTTCTTTGGTGGCTACAAGCTTTCAGCTTATGTTGGCGGAGGTTATGGTACCAGGGATTTGATGTGGGGAATAGATCAATTTAGATATGAAGATAATACCTATTCTACAGGTTACGCACAAAATACATCGAAAAGCTATAAGGGGGCAGAAATAGAATTAGGCGTAATGCTTCGGCTGGGCTTTGTAAATGTGATGGGTGGTGCCAGTAGCATTCAGTTTAAATACACCGATTTTAATTTAGGCATTGGATTCAATTTATAAATGATGAAAAGTAAGAATATAATATTTGCAGTGGCTTTAGGAATTGGCTTGTTGACAAGTTGTGAAAAAAATCCCGTTCCGCCAACTAGCCAGAATGGCATGATTTCGTTTAGTAATACTATTGTTTCCATAACTACTCAAATTAGTGCTACAGTGGCAACCACTATATCTGGTGGCCGTGACAATGAAATTTTAGATAAGGGAATATGCTGGAGCACGACAATGAATCCTACTACACTATCTTCTAAACGTAGCGGAGGTATAGGAGTTGGAGCAATCTCGCTTACGCTTACCGGGTTATTACCAGGAACCAGCTATTATGCCCGTTCATATTTTCAAACAAAAAATGAAACCGTATATAGTGATAACATCCCTTTTCGTACCGTTGACTATCAACTGGCAACTGTAACAACGAATAGCGTTACGGGCATAACATTAAGTAGTGCAGTTGGCAGCGCAACAGTAACAACAGTTGGGGGAGGGATAGTAAGCTCAAGGGGGTTGTGTTGGAGCACCAGCAGTTTTCCTACAATATCAAATAGTAGAATTATTTCTGGTACAGGATTAGGCTCATTTACAGGAGATATTGCACCACTAAATCCCGGAACAACCTACTATGTTCGTGCTTTTGCTACCAACCAGGCTGGTACTGCTTATGGAGCACAGATAAGCTTTATCACCAGTAGCGTAAAACCTGCAACAGTAAGCGCAGTATCATTAAATTCGATAAGTAAAAATGCAGCAGCTATTTCTGCAAATGTAATTGCCGATGGTGGCGGACCGATTACATCAAAAGGCTTATGTTACTCGTCAATTACTTCTCTACCCACTACTGTTTCTAACAGTTATACCAATAATGGTTCGGGGATTGGTGCTGCGGGCGGTACCATTACCAATTTAGTTAGCGGCACAACCTATTATGTTCGTGCATATGCTGTAAATTCAGCTGGCATATCCTATGGCGCAGTTACAACATTTAAAACATCATTATAAAAGTGCTTAGGTTATCATGTTAAATAAAGTTACCAACTCTCTAAGCGATCTGCATACCGAGTTGGTAACTTTCATTTATACGGTAGAATTCACTCATTAGCGGTACTCACAGTGAAATCTAATTATTCTTTAAGGAATCAGTTTCATCTCGCGTAGCTGATCAAACAATTCAAAAAAGGTTTCTTCTGTATCCTGAAAAACGGTGAAGCCTAATTTTCTGCTTTTGGCCATGTTGGTCATCACTTCGATGGGCCTGCCCAAATCGAGATCAGTATGCCATGCACTTGCCAGTCTGTTTAATGAAGTTTCTTTAAGTCCGTATTGCTGTGCAATTTCTTTCCAAAGATCGGCATCATTTTCCATTTCTTTTTCCAGTGGATGAATTTCTCCTTCAAATCCAACGGCTTCCACATCAAAATAAGCAGCTATCTTATACCATAATCTGCTCCATCGAAAAACATCACCATTTACGACGTTAAATGCTTCATTTTTCGCAGCTTCGGTTGTCGATGCCCAGATTAAGTGTTCGGCAAGGACGCTGGCATCAGTCACATCAGACAGGCCATTCCATTGTGCGGCAGAACCCGGCCAGATAAATTTACGACCAGTTTCTTTGCAAATCGTAGCATAGGTAGCCAATGTTGTACCCATGTTCATGGCGTTTCCTACCGCTTTTCCAATTACCGTATGAGGCCTGTGGATGCTCCAGCTAAAACCATCTCGCCCGGCTGCAGCATAAACTTCATCTTCCTGGGCATAGTAGAAGTTTTCTATATTTAATCGCGGGTGCTCCTCGCGTAAGGGCGTTTCTGGCAGAAAACCTGCTGATGCATAGGCTTCAAACGGACCTAAATAATGTTTTAAGCCGGTAACCAATGCCACATGCTGTACCGTTTTCTTTTCTGATAAAACATCCAGGATATTACGAACCATTAACCCGTTTACACGTATGTTTTCGGCTTCGGTGTTATTCCGCATCCAGGTGGTGATGTAAACATGAGTTGGTTTTATGCTGGCCAACGCGGTTTTAAGGCTGTCGACATTTAATAAATCTGCAGCAACAGGTTCAAGTCCGCTAATATTAATATCTGGGTTACGGGCAAGTCCATAAGTTTTCCAACCTTTTGAAATCAGTTTTTCGGCGAGGTTACTTCCTGTAATGCCGCTCGCGCCAACCACTAAAGCTATGTTTTCCATTGGTATGTGTTTTAATTTTTAGATTCCATCAGCCAGCTAAAATACGGCCGACCTCTTGATCATGTTGCAAATTTAGCGTTAGGCGAGGTCTCTGGCGATGACCTGTATCAAATAATACACTTGATTTGGATCAAGAGTTTATAAAAAAGAACTTAGGATATTGTTCTGCCGAAAATTATCTTTGCAGTTGGTAAAATTGCTATTTATGTTCGAAATGCTCTTCAGTCATATTCAGGAAAAAGTGTCGCTTACCGAGGGGGATAAAAAGACAATAGCCGATTTTTTTACGTCCAAAAAACTCAGAAAACGCCAGTATCTTTTACAGGAAGGAGAGGTTTGCAAATACCTCACTTTCGTTAGTAAGGGTTTGCTGAGAACGTATAATGTTGATGGAAAAGGAACGGAACATGTGAACGTTTTTGGTTGGGAAGGATGGTGGATTTCTGATTTCAACAGCTTTTTAACCGAAACGCCCGCCGTATTTAATATCGAAGCGATAGAAAATTGTGAAGTGCTACAGATTTCTCTGGCAGAGTACAATGCTCTTATGCTTGCCGTACCTATAATGGACCGGTATTTTCGTATCCTGTATCAGAACAGCATCGTTACTAAAGAGCGCCGTTTAATGAGTTCCATTACCCATACTGCAGAAGAAAAATATCTGGAATTAATTGAATCAAATTCAGAAATTACAGCGAGAATCCCTCAGCACCTGATCGCGTCCTATCTGGGCATTGCTCCGGAAACGCTTAGCCGCATTAAAAAGAATCTGGCTTTCAGAAAATAAATGAATCATCACGATGGAGATCGTTTTTTCAATAATTTACTCACATGACTCTCATCGGTAAGGCCAAATTCTGACGCAATTTGTTTTAAACCGAATCTTCCGCTGGCAATCCGCGCCTTAATTAACTGCGTTCGGTAGGCGTTGATGTATTCGCGAAGTGTAGATCCGGTATTGCGTTTAAAATAAGGTCCGATATAATCTTTAGTCAGGTTGAATTGCACGGACATCTTATCGGCTTTAAGCATTGCCGGATGATAAATATTTTTATGGATGTAGCAAAACATAGCTTGCAAGTCAGCACTATGGTATTGGTTGTTTTTTATTTCGGGCATGTTTCGCTGTAATATATGAGCGATACTTAGGGTCTGCATCCAAATGATGTGTTCATTTTTGAGCAGATCATTTTTTAAGGCAAGAATGGCATCGAACAACGTAACCATGATGCGTTGGTCAGTCGCTTCCAAAACGAAAGCAGATGAATGGGTTTCTCTGCTTTTAACCAGGTATTCCAGATGGCGGAGACCCGGATGATAGCCTTCCACCTCCTGGTAAAGATATAGGTTCGTAAATTTGAGGTATATAAAACGGGTGCTTTCTGTAACCTCAAAGTAGTGCTCATCTTCCGGACCAATCAAAAAAACTTCACCTCCGGCATAATTAATGGCTACGGAATTAATGAAATGGACACCTGAACCATGTTTAATGTAAATAATTTCGTAATGGTTGTGCTTATGCACCGGATGTGACCATGCCGTAACTTCAAAATCTGAAATGCTGATGGGTTGAAATTGCTTGTATCTTTTTGTCATAGCTATTTACAAATTTATCATAGTTTAATACAAAATACAACGATAGTTTTTGCCGCACCTTTGATTGGTAAATAAATAGAAGATAAAATCCAATTGAATATGAAACCAAAAAAAACTGCACTCGTTGTGGGTGCGAATGGCGTAATCGGCAGCAACCTGATTAATCATTTAGAAAGTCTGGAAGACTGGAACATTATCGGCCTATCTCGTCGTGGCGGGCAAAATACACATCGTACCACTTATATTGCTGTTGATCTTTTAGTTAAAGCAGATTATGAAGATAAACTTAAAGCACTCACCGCCGTGACACATATTTTTTATGCAGCCTATCAACACAGCGCCAGCTGGGCTGAGTTGGTTGCGCCTAATCTGGCCATGTTGGTTAATGTAGTGACGACAATAGAACAGGTTGCAGAAAGGCTGGTTCACATTAGTTTGATGCAAGGTTACAAAGTATATGGTGCGCATTTAGGTCCGTTTAAAACACCGGCTAAGGAAACAGATGGCGGACATATGCCGCCAGAATTTAACATAGATCAGCAGCAGTTTTTAGAAAAAGAGCAGGTGGGCAAAACCTGGACCTGGTCTGCCTTGCGCCCATCTGTAGTAGGTGGTACTGCTTTAGGTAATCCCATGAACCTGGTGCTCGCAATAGCATTATATGCAACCATTTCAAAGGCACTTGGGCTCCCGCTACGCTTTCCGGGAAAACCGGGCGCCTATGATAAATTGTTAGACATTACGGATGCTGGTCTTTTAGCAAAAGCCACTGTTTGGGCAGCCACTAATCCGGCATGTGCTAACCAGGCTTTCAATATCACCAATGGGGATTTAATTCGTTGGAACGACCTCTGGCCTAAAATTGCAGACTATTTTGATATGGAAGTTGCACCACCGTTATCCCTGCCATTGCAGACGGTGATGGCTGATAAAGCAACGTTATGGACAGAAATTCAGCAAAAGAATGATCTTAACCTACATGCTTACGAGCAGCTTTCCTCCTGGGCGTTTGCCGATTTTGTATTCTCCTGGGATTATGATTTTTTCTCAGATGCCAGCAAAGCAAGGCGTCTTGGTTTTTATGAATTTATCGATACTGAACAAATGTTTTACACGTTGTTCGATGAATTGAAAAACAAGAAAATTATTCCATAGAAAGCTTTGAAAACAATCCATTTCGAAAGCGGGTTACTTTAGTATGGAGATTAAAAAACGAACAGTTGTGATTACCGGTGCTTCGAGTGGAGCGGGTAGGGCAATCGCGCTACAATTTGCCCGCAGGGGAGATCGATTGGTGCTCGCTTCGAGAAACCTTAGGGTTCTGGAGGAAGTGGCCGATGAATGCCGGATCTTTGGCGCTGAAGTAAAATACCGCGAAATTGACGTAACGGACTACCATTCGGTGATTAATCTGGCTGCAACAGCAGATGAATTTGGCGATGGCATCGATGTATGGGTAAACAATGCAGGTGTACTTGCAGTTGGTGCATATGATGAAACCCCAATGGAAGTGTCTTCGCAGGTAATAAAAACGAATCTGCTGGGATATATGCATGGGGCACACGCGGTTTTGCCGTATTTCAAAAAGCAGGGAAAAGGGATTTTAATCAACAATATTTCTATAGGTGGTTTTTTAGCCGTACCCCTGGGCGCTGCCTATTCGGCAAGTAAATTTGGTTTGCGGGGTTTTGGACAAGCACTGAAGGCAGAGCTTGCCAGTTATCCAAACATTTTTGTATGTGATACTTTTCCCGCATTTATTGATAGTCCGGGGATTCAGCACGCCGCTAATTATACCGGTAAGCACCTCAAGCCAGCGCCCCCTGTTTACGACCCTGAACGACTTGCCCAAGCCATTGTTAAGTTAGCGGATCATCCAAAAAAAGAACAAATGGTTGGCAGTGTATCTGTTTTGCTGCGTTTCTCGGCTGGTGTTTTCCCAACACTTACCCAATTTATTGCGGGTAAGGTAATAAAGGGATATTTAAAACGGGCAGATCCGATCGCTACTACGAATGGAAATATTTTTACGCCCGTTGCCTATGGCAATGCGGTACATGGTGGCTGGGGCGTTCCAGGTAAACCGAAGGCGCACCGGAAATATATTGCGGGGATTGCCGCTTCTCTGGCTGTATTTGCACTGGTCAAAGTCTTCGGCAAATAAATAGCCAAAAATAAAGAGACATTTCGGTTAGGAATGTCTCTTTTATTTTAATACGAAAACTTCGTTTTTATTCTTCAGCAGCTTGTGCATTTACAGAAGTTACTGCAATTTCAGTAAGCGCCACATCGGTTTCCTTTTCGTTCTCCAATGTCTGGTTAAGCAAGTCTGCAACATCCTGATGGCCCATATTTTCTGCAAACACTTTTAGCGTTCCGTAGGTTGCGATCTCATAGTGTTCAACTTTTTGTGCCGCCAAAATTAATCCCGCATCGCGGATCATTGTACCTTTATCGGTATCAGCAATGATGCCCTCAGCCTCTTCTAACAGTCCGGCCATGGCATCACATTTTTTTGCAGATGCTTTTTCGCCTAACAATTCGAATACCTGCTCAAGTGTTTCAATATGCAGTTGCGTTTCCTGGGTATGTTTCTCGAAAGCAGCAGCAAGCTCTTCACTGGTTGCCGCTTTTTTCATTTTTGGAAGCGCCTTTACTAAATGTTTTTCTGCCCAATAAATATCCTTTAATTCATCAACAAAAAATTCATGAAATTCTGAATCTTCCATTTTACCCGTTTTACTTACAGGTTTTTTCTCTGACGCTTTTTTGCCAGTCGCTTTTGTCGTTGCCATAGTATTTATGTTGGTTATCTTATGGTTACAACCCCGCATTTTAGCAGAAAGTTTTAAGTATTTCGGCCTTCCACTTTCATTAACCTTAACCAAAGAATACAGAGGTGTTTTCGGAAATATTAAACTTTTGAAATCGAATATGGGTTTTATAAACATACAGTGTAAAACTTTGAAGAATGGAAGCAAAAGAGAACTATAATCCAGTTCCGGAACAGCAGAAGGGTAGCGAGATCGATGCCGTAGAAAGCCGTACTTTTGGAACAATGACGGAAGCAGCAAATTTTTTCGCAACGGCCTGCAGTCGCTTATTAAATATTAATGATTGGGGCAATATAGCTGGTATGTCTAGTTTCAGGCTTTTTGATCAACATGGAGCCGAGGTAAGTAGAACGGGGCAGGAGGGAGATTATATCAGGATTGATATTCCCGGACCGGGGCCACGATCAGGAGATGGTTATGACTGGGTGAGAATTGAAGAAATTGTACATGTAAATGATGGAGAAGAAGAGTTTATCTCTATTCGGGTTCGTCCGAGCGCAAAGCCTTTGGCTGAAGAAGATTCGCCAGCGCATTTTCTCAAGGCAGATGCTACATCAACATTTATTGTTCGCCGACGACGAATTGTGGTTAGTGCGGAAGAACATGGAAGAAATGAAATGGCAAACACAGATACCGAAAGTATAATTGATAACGGAAGAAATATGTTGGTGGGTGGGGCCGCTAAACTGGGAATGTCTTATCCGCAATGGAAGTTATTGGTGCAGGGGATAATGGCACCTGAGTAACTAAACTGTTTTCTTCTTTTAATGGTTCTGTTCCTATCGACACACTAAACAAAAATATTATGAAAAAACTAAGTTTAATTGCATTGAGCGTAATCGCGATTTCAATTGCGGCATGTTCAGGAAAAAATGCGGATGGTTCGAGTACAGACAGTGATACCACAACTATGCCGGCTGATACCACAATCACTGCTGATTCTACAGGAACAGATAGTACGGCTACTGCACCAAGGTAGGGCATGAAAGCTTGTTTATTATCCAAAAAAAAATCCTGTTGAGCAATCAACAGGATTTTTATATTTACCACTACAGGTTGCGGTATACTAAATGTCTTAATCTTCTTTTGGATCTACCGGTTCCTGCATTTTCTTCATTTGATTTGCCTGAACGCTGTCGGGAATAATATTTCCCATGGTTACCTGCACCTTATTCTTGAAGCCGGAAACTACCATATCCTGACCAGCTAACAGCGCCTCGTAGCCATCTTTCGCTACCTGTGCTGCATCGGCCAAGTCATTTTCCTGAACAATTTTCGATTCCAGCATATCTGCCTTATTAAAGAAGTCGGTATCTGTTGCCCCGGGTAGAAGTGAGGTGACCGTAATGTTTGTATCAGAGAGTTCCGACCGTATTGCTTCGCTAAAAGAGTGAACAAAAGCCTTTGTTCCGTGATAAACAGCCTGGTACGGGCCAGGCGCTTTGCTCGCAATAGAGGCAAGGTTAAGGATTTTTCCGGTATCTCTTTTTACCATTTCACGCAAAAATAGTTTGGTTAATATAACTGTTGCAGAGATATTCAACTGAATAATATTTAAATCTTTTTCCAGATCTGTCTCTGTAAACTTACCATAACTACCCTGGCCGGCATCATTTACCAATACATCAATTTGATGGCCCCAATTGGAAACTTCTTCAAAAACTTCATAAGCCCCCTTTGGCTCAAAAAGATCTTTTGCAATGGTGATGACTTCAATTCCATTTGCTGTTAAAGACTTTGCCGTTTTAGCAAGATCATCCTCACTTCTGGCAACAATAATTAGATTATGGCCATCCGCTGCGAAAAGTTTAGCCAGCTCGAATCCAATTCCGCTGGTTCCACCGGTAATCAATGCAAAGTGTTTTTTATCTTCCATAACTGTAAAATTTATAATAAACGCGGAGCGGGAGCGATGGTTAATTAATCATTATCCTTTTCTAAATTATTCTCTGTGTCATCTGCGTCAGCATCTGTTCCCAGTTGTTGCTCAGCAAGTTCCTCCACACTCGTTTCATCGCCTGCATAAGCACTATCAGCATCACTGCCTTTAATATCTTCGGTAGGAACAACTCCTGCTTTTTCTTCTTTCGAATCTTCTTTTTTGTTTTTTTCGTTTTCCATGATCATCATTTTATATAGAAAACAGTTGCTAACCCGCAAAGTTTAGGTTAAATCGAATTCATCATCCTGGTGCCGCCTAAAAGTAAAAAGGCTTGTACACCAATCACGATCTACAAGCCTTTTGGAAATGCATTTAATAGGCGCCTAGGTATTTCCGCCTGCGTTACCGGCAAGGTCGCCACCAACATCTTCTTCATCGTCAATTTCTCCGGTTAAACCGCGCTGCATATCATTATCATCTGCTTCATGCGTATCATTAGGACTCGTTTTTCTTAGTCCATCATCATCCTCATGCTCTTTTTCTCTTGGATCTGTGTTCATCTTTTTCATATTTTAAGTTCACAAAGAGAACAATGTAGATTAAGGATGGGTTTTAAAAAATTGTTTCACCAGGAAACTGAAATAAGTCTGTTTATGATTTTACTAATGTGCCAGGGACCATTTCTACGAATATTTAAAACAATTTGGGCAATAATATCTTTATGTTTTCGGCAGATTGTAAAATTGAGTTTATATTTTGCGAGCCTTAAATAAACAGATAAATATGGCTTCAGGTTTTTTTGCGATTTTAGATGATATTGCTGCTTTAATGGATGATGTAGCGGTTACCGCTAAAATAGCAACCAGAAAAACGGCAGGTATTTTAGGTGATGATTTAGCCGTTAATGCAGAAAAAGCCACTGGATTTCTTTCTTCGCGCGAGCTTCCCGTATTGTGGTCAATTACCAAAGGTTCACTGATTAATAAAATTATTATTGTCCCCATCGCGTTGTTGCTGAACTTTTTTCTGCCAGTTGCCATCAAATTTATTTTAATATTAGGTGGATTTTACCTGGCTTATGAGGGGGTAGAAAAAATCATAGAGTATCTTTTCCATCGCCATGATAAGGTTAAAGTTGCCGAAGAAGTGATAAAGGATGATCAGGCAGCAGAAAAGGCTAAAATTAAATCTGCGGTCACAACTGATTTTATCCTCTCTGTAGAAATTGTGATCATTGCCCTTGGAACAGTTTTAGATAAAAGCTTAACCATTCAAATCCTGACTGTTTCCGTTGTTGCCCTTTTAGCCACTGTTGGTGTTTATGGAATTGTTGCTTTAATTGTGAGGATGGACGATGCAGGCTATAAACTGGTTAAGCACTCCAATAATAAAGGGCTTTTATCTGCATTAGGAAACGGGTTAATTAAATCATTACCTGTTATTATTAAAGTGCTAAGTTTTGCGGGTACTGTAGCCCTGATATTGGTTGCAGGCGGTATTTTTGTGCATAACATCGAATTTCTACATCATCTGATGCCTAACTTAATGTCAACTATCAAAGAATTTGCCTTCGGTTTGGTAGCGGGATTATTGGCTGTAGGTATAGCAGAAAGCGTAAAAAAAATAATACCTTTATTCAGGAAACAGCAAAAAGCTTAAACCAATATTTCCTTTTATTTTAAGTTGGCTTTCAGAAAAACGAGCGGATTGTAAAAACGATCATTAAGTTGTATTTTGTTCATGGTTAGCCAGCTGGCACAGCCATAATCATTAAATTTCTTTCTGATTTCCAGGTGCAAATGATGGTAATCGCCACCATACTTTTTACTTTCTTCTTTCGTAAATAAGCGGGCCAATTTGCTATTTGGAGTGATGAAATCACCTGTTTTAACATAGACCTCTTTAAGATGTTTGTAGCTGGTAAACATCATCGAGCCGTTTTTTAGTTTATGCTTTACGACAACCGTTTTTTGGTTTTCGCCAAGATGTATAGAGCAAACCACGCCATTCGCCATTGCATAAACATCAATTAATTTAGTTTTCGGCATGGCCGGATTAATATCAATAGCCGTATGAATGTGGCCTTTATAATAGCTGTCGCGATGATCCCCAAAAATACTGATGACCCTTATACCGGCTGTTTTCTGCCGATCGGCAACATTAAAGGGCAGGAACCATTTATCCACTACCTGAGTTGGATTGAGATCATGGTAATAAGGTTTCCATCGGTCTTTATCTGTATCGATCGTCGGAACTTCGAAAAGTAAAAATGCCAAAAATAAAAATACGCTTAGTCTCATCTTTTATTAAAAAAGACAAGGTAGAAAAATATTTTATGAATCAACTATTTTTATAGTTCGATTTTTAATGATGTCCGGTTCCTGTGTTAAATCTTTCTTTTCAGTTCGATCACGGTAATTTCCGGCCAGATGCCTATCCTTCCGGAAAAGCCCAGGAAGCCAAAACCGCGATTTACATTCAGGTAACGGTTATTATCGGTTTTAATCCCCGCCCAGTGTTTGTAACGGTATTTCACCGGACTCCATTTGATTCCGAAAGCTTCGATACCGAACTGCATTCCGTGGGTATGACCTGCTAACGAAAGCTGAATTTTAGACGGATGGTTTTTCACCTGCGCATCCCAGTGCGAGGGATCATGTGAGAGTAAAATTTTAAAATCGTTTACTGAAGTGTTTCGCAGCGCCTTATTTAAGTCACCACGTTCGCCAAAACCCACGCCCCAATTTTCAATGCCGGCCAGGATTATCTTTTCTCCATTCTTCTCCAGCACCACATGTTCATCTAAAAGAAGTTTAAAACCCAGTTCCTTATGGTAAGCTTTGAGCTGGTTTAAATTGTTGATTTTTTCGGCTTCAGAAGGCCATTGAATGTAATCGCCGTAATCGTGGTTTCCGAGAACAGAAAACTGCCCGAACGGCGCTTTAATCTGCGAAAAATGATTAAGGTATGGAACAATCTCCGATGCGGCATTATTAACTAAATCGCCAGTAAAAACGAATAGGTCGCTTTTCTGTTCATTAATCAAATCTATTCCCTTTTGAACCAGCCTGGGCTTGGTAAAACTCCCTGCGTGTATATCAGAAATCTGAGTGAGCGTAAAGCCATCGAAACTTTTTGGCAAATCGTCGAAATATAAGGTGTGTTTAATTACCCGGTAAGCATACTTTCCTCTGGTAATGCCGAAGAGGAAAAGGACTAAAGTGAGGCAAAACATGATGAACGCAAAATCAACCCAATAGTAGTTTCTGTCTGCAATTTGATAACCCTGTGGCTGGAAGTTAGTCGTAACAGACATCACCACGCGGTAAAGATCCCCAATCAATAGAAAAAATGCGAATACCATTTCCGAAACCAGCACAATCAGAAATGCATGGCTCACTATAGTGAAAAATTTATTTATACCTCTTCGCATTTGAGTGATTGCATAAACCATAGAAACGCCGAGACTGATGATTAAGACCCAAAAAGCAGGCGCTAGCCATTCCTGGTGATTAATGACGCCAAAGCCTGAAAGGACATATGCACTAAGTGCAAAGAAGATAAGTGAAATGACTAAAAGGGGTAAAAAACTGGTTCTCTTTTTCATGCTGAAATTAACAAACGTTGGTAAAGTTAGGTTTTAAAACCTCTTTAACCGGTTTGTGTTCGGCGGGTGATGTATTTTTACGCAGGCCTGATTAACAGCAGTACCCTTTCTGCCAGCATCAGTTAAATTAACAGCTACAAGTTTCACTGTTTACAAAACGTGCTATCCGAAGCTTTTGTAAACATTGCGAGTTTCATAATTATACTTAATTTATTAGCTTTGTAAGATATATGCTATCCAAAAAAACTAAATACGCCATAAAAGCACTTGTTGCACTTGGCAAAAATGTAGAAAGACCACCTATGCAAATCTCAAAGATTGCGGAGGAGGAGCATATCCCGAAAAAATTCCTGGAACAAATTCTGCTGGATTTACGTAATGCCGGTTTCTTGTACAGCAAGAAAGGGGCAGGAGGTGGCTACAGCCTGAACAAAAGACCGGAAGAAATTTTCCTGGTACAGGTGATGAGGGTTACGGATGGCCCAATTGCCATGGTACCTTGCGCAAGTCTGAATTTTTATCATAAATGTGATGAATGTGAGGATGAAAAAACATGTGGAATCCGAAGTGCCTTTATTGATGTAAGGGATGCCACGCTTAAGGTTTTAAGTGAAACCAGCATTGCTGATGTAATTGGCCGCGAAGGCACACTTAAACTTGGTATCGAAACGTTATAACAGCTAAGATCTCCTGATGCTGTAAGCTTGATTGCGTTGCTTCACTCATATTTTAAATCTTAAATCCCCGTCTAGTGCAGCCGTTTATTACTGCGCCTTCAAATTCCGCTCCATTACCATAATTTTAAATCTAACTAGTCTATTAGCAGCTAGCGTTTATATTTTCTTCTATGTCTTAGATGGTGAACCAATTTAAATGATAAGTAACATGTTGTTGGATTATTACCATATAAGACAGATGAGGGCATATCAGCTCAAAAGGCCTAGTTAAAGTCATTGAAATTCAACAGGCATTGATTTTATATCTGGAAATGGTTTTCTAGCTTTTTGCCCTTATATTTTCTTTTATGTCTCATATGGTGAAGCCAATTTGAATGATGAAAATAGTTTGGTGTTGATTATTACCATATAAGACATATGAGGGCATATCAGCTCAAAAGTTCTAGTTAAAGTCATTGAAATTTTACTGGCATTGATTTTATATCGGGAGATGGTTTTTTAGCTTCTCGCGCTTATATTTTCTTCCATGTCTTAGATGGTGAACCAATTTAAATGATAAGTAACATGTTGCTGGATTATTACCATATAAGACATATGAGGGCATATCAGCTCAAAAGTTCTAATTAAAGTCATTGAAATTTAACTGGCATTGATTTTATATCGGGAGATGGTTTTTTAGCTTCTCGCGATTATATTTTCTTCCATGTCTTAGATGGTGAAGCCAATTTGAATGATGAAAATAGTTTGGTGTTGATTATTACCATATAAGGCATATGAGGGCATATCAGCTCAAAAGGTCTAGTTAAAGTCATTGAAATTCAACAGGCATTGGTTTTATATCGGGAAATGATTTTTAGCTTCTTGCGCTTATATTTTCTTCTATGTTTTAGATGGTTGGACCAATTTAAGTGATAAATAACATGTTGCTGATTATACAATTTAAGGGCATATTAGCTCAAAAGCTCTAGTTAAAGTCATTGAAATTTAACGGGCATTGATTTTATATTGGGAGATGTTTTTTTAGCTCCATCCCTATATTTTCTTCTATGTCCTATATGGTAAAACCAATTAAACGATAAATAGCTTGTTGCTTGAATCTATTACCATATAAGGCATATGAGGGCATATTAGCTCAAAAGGCCTAGTTAAAGTCATTGAAATTCAACTGGCACTATATTTTATATCAGGAGATGGTTTTTAGCTTCTTGCGCTTATATTTTCTTCTATGTCTTAGATGGTTGAACCAATTTAAGTGATAAACAGTTTGTTGCTTGACTATTACCATTAAGAAATATGAGGACATATTAGCTCAAAATGATCAGCAAGGAAGACTGCTAATTTTTTATCGCGCTTACTTCAAACGAATATAACTTATCTGTTTGGCGCTGAACGCTTTGTTAAGCCCACCATATATTCCTAAACTTTTTTAAGAAAAATTACTACTATTCCTATATACTTTATATATTTGAAAAATGAACTTCAAATCTATAGTTAAAAATACAGGAGCCAAATCGATGTGCTATTGTTGTAAAACAAAGTAAAAGAGGGTATTTGAATAATTTATAGGTATAAAATATTGGATGCTTCTCAGTAAAAAGAGGAGCATTTTTTGAATAAAGCTAACAACACATATGCAAAGTTTCAGAACAGAACTCGAAAACAATATTGTCGAGCAGGACATCATTGATCTAGAGAATAAGATTAAAGCTTTTCGCGATGGAACCATTCACGATGAGAAATTCAGGAGCTTACGTTTAGCCCGCGGGGTTTACGGACAAAGGCAACCTGGTGTACAAATGATTCGCATTAAGCTGCCTTTCGGTAAGGTGACTTTTAAACAGTTGCTCCGGATTGCAGATATTGCTGATGAGTATGGCAGTGGAAATTTGCACTTAACTACCCGTCAGGATATTCAGTTGCATTATGTGAGTTTAGACCGTACTCCTGAACTTTGGGCGAAATTAGAACAGGATGATATAACCCTTCGCGAAGCCTGTGGAAATACGGTTCGCAACGTTACCGCGTCGCCAAATTCTGGCATTGATAAAGACGAACCTTTCGACGTATCGCCTTATGCCCATGCGGTATTTAAATACTTTCTGCGGAATCCAATCTGCCAGGAGATGGGAAGGAAAATTAAAATTTCTTTCTCTTCCAGCGATCAGGATACAGCTTTCAGTTACATTCATGATTTAGGATTTATTCCGAAAATTAATGAAAATGGAGAGCGGGGGTTCAAAGTTTTATTTGCAGGTGGCCTGGGGGCACAACCTTTCTTAGCCAGCCCGATTGAAGAGTTTTTGCCTGAAGATCAACTGATTCCATTTACTGAATCTGTACTCCGGGTATTTGATCGCTACGGCGAACGTACCAATAGAAATAAAGCGCGCTTAAAATATTTAGTACAAAAATTAGGTTTAGAAGAGGTTCTGCGTCTGGTTGCCGAAGAGCGGATTGCCAATAAAGTAAAAACTTTTACCATTGACAGAGCTGCTATAGCTCAACCTGAAATTCCTCAGGAGCAACATTACAATGAAGTAGAAATCTTAAACGAAGCACATTATAAACATTGGTCGGCAACGAATATAGTGCCACAAAAGCAAGCTGGGTTCTACGCAGTTTATGTAAAGGTGCAAGTTGGCGATATTAAAACAGATAAAGCGCGGGCCTTTGTTGAGGCGATTAAACCTTATGTAGCAGACGAAATCAGGATTACCCAAAATCAGGGCTTACTGTTAAAATTTGTTCGCGAAGCGGCATTGCCATCTTTATATGTGGCTTTAAATAAAATTGGTTTCACAACCGCTGGCTTCGATAGCCTGGCAGATATTACCACCTGCCCGGGTACGGATACCTGTAATTTGGGGATATCCAACTCAATGACTTTAGCAGAGGTGTTGGAAGAGGTGATTTACACAGATTTCCCTGAATTTATATACGAAAAGAATATTAAAATCAAAATTAGTGGCTGCATGAATTCTTGCGGTCAGCATGGCCTGGCAGAAATTGGCTTCCACGGAAGTTCTGTAAAGGCCGAAGGCAAGGTTGTACCTGCAGTTCAGGTGATGCTAGGGGGCGGAACGGTTGGCAACGGTGTTGGCAGGGTTGCAGAACGCGTAATCAAAGTGCCATCTAAACGAGCAACAAGTGTATTGCACTTCATTTTGAATGATTTTAAAGCCAATAACGAAGCGCAAGAAAATTTCCATCAATACTATGACCGCAAAGGGAAAGATCATTTTTATCAGTTATTAAAGCCATTAGCTGATCTAACAAATCTCCAGCAAGAAGAGTTTGTAGATTGGGGACATGTAGAGCAGTTTGTAACTGCAATTGGTGTAGGAGAGTGCGCAGGCGTTGTAATTGACTTAGTGGCTACCCTATTGCTAGAGGCTGATGAGAAATTTGGCTGGGCCAAACAAAATTTGGAAAAAGGCGCTTATGCGGATGCGATTTACCACACCTACAGCACGTTTGTAAGCGCAGCAAAATCTTTGCTTTTAGACAAGGGAGTAAATAGCAGCACGCAGGTTGGCGTAATCAGAGAATTTGATAATCACTATGTGGAAACAGGTGAGTTTAACTTATCTACTAACTTTTCAGATTTAGTTTTACAGATCAATAAAAATGAGCCATCGGCAGCATTCGCCAACGCTTATTTTAACCAGGCGGAAGAATTTTTAAATCAGATTAAAGAGAAAAGAGCAGTGTTAGTGAAGTGAAAATGAAAGAATAATAGAATGAGTGAATGTGCAGATCAAAATCGCTGGTATAACATTCTCTCATTCAAAACTCACTCATTCATAAAATTAAAATTATGGTTAATCAGAATATAGAATCAAGAATTACACTTTTAGGCGCAGGTCCGGGTGACCCGGATTTGTTGACTTTAAAAGGCGTTAAGGCATTACAGGCTGCGGATGTGGTATTGTACGATGCGTTAACCAACGAGGCTTTATTATCGCATGCACCAGCAGCTGCCATAAAGGTTTATGTTGGTAAACGTTCAGGAGAACATTCCTATCCCCAGGAAACTATTAATAAATTAATGATCGATTACGCCTTAAACTATGGCCATGTGGTTCGTTTAAAGGGGGGTGATCCGTTTGTTTTTGGCAGAGGTTATGAGGAGCTGGATTACGCCGCATCATACAGTATCCCTGTTGATGTAATTCCTGGGATTTCCAGTTCAATTGGCGTTCCAGGTCTGCAGCAGATCCCGGTCACGCACCGCGGAATGAGCGAAAGTTTTTGGGTTATTACTGGCACAACCACTTCAGGAGCGGTTTCTAACGATATTTATCAGGCAGCAGAATCAAATGCAACGGTTTTAGTGTTGATGGGCTTAAAAAAATTAACTAAGATTGTAGAGATCTTTAAGGCGGCAGGGAAAAGCAACTTACCAGCTGCAGTGGTTCAAAACGGTTCTTCAGCAGAAGAAAAATTAGTTGTTGGGGTAGTAGAAACGATTGAAAGTTTGGTACAACAGGAACATGTAAAGGCACCTGCGCTCTTAATTTTTGGCGAAGTGGTTTCCTTACATCCATCATTTAAAAAGCTCGTAAAACAATATGCAAGTATTGCCTAACCAACCTAATAATGAAGCATCTTTCTCTGAAGAGGAGAAAGGCAACCAGCTTTTTCCAGTTTTTGTAAAGCTGAACAAGCTGCGTACATTATTAATTGGTGCCGGGAATATTGGCCTCGAGAAGTTAACCGCAATTGTTAACAATAGCCACCACGCCAGGATTACAATCGTAGCGGAAATGGTTTCGCCGGAAGTAACTGCATTGGTTGCAAATTATCCAAACATCAAGGTGAAACAAAAAAGTTTTGATGTTTCGGACTTGGAAAACATTGATATCGTTTTTGCGGCAACCAATAATTACATCCTGAATGAAGAAATCAGGGTAGTGACGCATGAAAAAGGGTTGCTTATCAACGTAGCAGATAAGCCGGAGTTATGTGATTTCTACCTCGGCTCTATTGTACAAAAAGGGGATTTAAAAATAGCCATTTCTACTAATGGAAAATCGCCAACCATTGCAAAGCGGTTAAAACAAATCTTAAATGAGGGTTTGCCGGCAGAGCTGGATGAAACGCTGCAGAATATGAGCGCATTGCGCCAAACGCTTACCGGCGATTTTTCGGCGAAAGTTAAAAAACTGAATAAGGTTACCAAAAGTTTAATTTACCCTAAAAAGAGTTTTGCCGAAAGGAACATCAAATGGTTAATCTGGCTAGCTTCCATTTTGCTTATCGGCGCCATCGGCATCTCGTTATGGAACACGGAACCAGAATTCCAATCATTTTTAATAAACATTGATCCATTGTTTTACTGGTTTCTGGGCGCAGGTTTTTTGTTTGCTTTGGTAGATGGCGCAATTGGAATGTCTTATGGCGTAACCACGGCTTCCTTCTCACTGGCCATGGGTTTGCCGCCAGCATCGGCCAGTATGGCCATCCATATTTCGGAAGTAATGAGTAATGGTATTGCCGGTTGGATGCACTATCGAATGGGAAATGTGAACTGGAAGTTATTTAGAATATTAATTATTCCGGCAATTATTGGGGCCGTTTTAGGTGCTTATATTCTATCGTCATTAGAACATTATAGTTCTTACGTAAAACCGGTTGTCGCGGTTTATACTTTATTTTTAGGTGGAATCATCTTAATGAAAGCCTTCAACATCAAGCGAAAAAGAGCTGACGAGAAGATCAAGAAAATTGGTTTCCTTGGTTTTGTTGGTGGTTTTATAGATGCGGCATTTGGTGGAGGATGGGGATCTATCGTCCTTTCAAGCCTAATTGCCGGCGGCCGTCACCCTTTATTCTCTCTCGGAACGGTAAAAATCAGCAGGTTTTTTATCGCTACCTTAAGTTCGTTAACATTTTTCACCATGTTAGGTGGCAAACATTGGGAAGCTGTTTTAGGCTTAATTATCGGCAGTGCAGTAGCCTCGCCAATTGCAGCGAAAGTATCAAACAAAATATCAGCAAAAACAATCATGGTTGCGGTTGGAATCATTGTAATGATTGTAAGCCTGCGAAGTGTAATTGTGTTTATCTTAAAATTAATTTAGTGATGGGGAATTTAGCGGAGCTTAAAGAAGAATTAGCAAATTTCAATACAATAGAAAAGTTAAAATTCCTGGCAGATCAGTATCCGGGGAGGGTAATTTTCTCCACCAGTTTTGGATGGGAAGATCAGGCGATTACCCATTTGATTTTTTCAAATAATATTCCGATTAAAGTATTTACGCTGGAAACAGGTCGGCTATTTCCAGAAACTTATTACGTTTGGAACAGGACTTTAGAGGTATACAATAAACCTATTTATGCCTACTATCCAAAAAATGAGTTATTGCAGGATATGGTGAATACAAAAGGCCCGAATAGTTTCTACGAATCAGTAGAAAATAGAAAAGAGTGCTGTTATATCCGCAAAATTGAACCCTTGAAAAGGGCATTGCAAGGGAACGAAATCTGGGTAACAGGAATCAGGGCCGAACAAAGCCCGAACCGCGAAGACATGCATGATTTAGAATGGGATGAAGGGAACCAACTGGTGAAGTTTCACCCCATATTCGACTGGACTTTAGATGAAGTAAAAGCTTATATTAAAGAGAATAACATTGTTTACAACACGCTGCATGATAAGGGTTTTCCAAGTATCGGCTGCGCCCCTTGCACCAGAGCTGTTCAGCCTGGAGAGGATTTCAGGGCAGGAAGATGGTGGTGGGAAGATCAAAGCAAAAAGGAATGTGGTTTGCACGCGACAGCGGTGGAAGGTGGGAAGGCTGAAGGTGTAAGGTAAAGCTTAAAGCGGAAAGGCTAAAGCCTAAAGCGAAAAGCTGAAAGACTAAAGCGGAAAGTAAAATAAGAAGGCCCTTCTGGACTCATCGTCATTGCGAGGCCGGGAATGTGGGAGCCGAAGCAATCTGTTAGGCGGGTATGACACGAATGAAGGAATAACAACAACAAATATAAATCGTTGAATACTGGATATACCACTATCAACAATCAAACATTACAACATTTTAAATGAGCACATATAATTTTGATTATTTAGATGAACTAGAGGCCGAGGCCATTCACATTTTACGTGAGGTTGCCGGACAATTTGAAAAGCCAGCCCTGTTATTTTCAGGTGGAAAAGATTCAATAACCCTTGTTCGTTTAGCAGAAAAAGCTTTTCGTCCGGGGAAATTTCCTTTCCCTTTGGTTCATATCGATACCGGTCATAACTTCGAAGAAACCATTACTTACCGTGATCAGATGATCGAGAGGATAGGTGAACGATTAATCATCGGTTCTGTTCAGGATTCTATTGATCAGGGAAAAGTGATTGAACAAACCGGTAAAAGTGCCAGTAGAAATGCGCTGCAAACCGTTACGTTGTTGGATACCATCGCCAAACATCAGTTTGATGCCTGTATTGGTGGTGCCCGCAGAGATGAAGAAAAAGCCCGTGCTAAAGAACGCATCTTTTCTGTTCGCGATGAATTTGGACAATGGGATCCCAAACGCCAGCGCCCTGAACTCTGGAATATCTACAATGGCAAAATCCACAAAGGGGAAAATGTTCGGGTTTTTCCGATCAGCAACTGGACGGAGCTCGACGTGTGGAATTATATCCGCAGGGAAAAAATCGAATTACCAAGTATATATTTCTCCCATGAACGGGAAGTAATCACCCGGAATGGTCAGTTAATGGCTGCTTCGCCTTTCTTAAACATGGATGGCGAAGATATCGTGTTCCGCAAGCAAGTTCGTTTCCGTACGGTAGGAGATATGTCTTGTACAGCCGCAGTAGAATCAGAAGCCACTTTAATCGACGATATTATCTCGGAAATCAGTGAATCGAAAATTTCTGAACGCGGTGCACGCCTTGATGATAAAGTTTCTGATGCGGCAATGGAGGATCGGAAAAAGGGAGGGTATTTTTAAGGGAGATTTCAGGTAGCGAGTATCAAGTATCAAGACTGGGTGCAAGCTAAGCGTTTGAGGGATCTTTTTATAAGAGCTAAGTATAGAAGTTATAGGCTAAAATTTGTCCTGATACTTTTATTTAATACTTAATTAAACGTTGCTTTTAGCGAAACTCTTTATTAAATCTAAGTGCTGGTATCGAGGTTAAAGACTGCAATTTGTCTTGATACTTGATACTTTTATCTTAATACTAAACACACACAACATGAACATATTAAAATTTTTTACAGCAGGCAGCGTAGATGATGGTAAGAGTACCTTAATCGGCCGTTTGTTATACGATACAGATTCCATTTTAGCCGATCAGTTGGAAGCCTTGCAAAGTTCTAACCGGAAAAACGATGATGGAACAATTGACTTAGCCATTTTAACCGATGGCCTGAGGGCGGAGCGCGAGCAAGGCATCACCATCGATGTGGCTTATAAATATTTCCAGACGGAGAAGCGTAAGTTTATCATCGCCGATACGCCTGGCCATATTCAGTATACCAGAAACATGGTTACCGGAGCGTCTACAGCCAATTTAGCTATTATTTTAATTGATGCCAGGAATGGAGTAGTGGAGCAAACCATTCGTCATTCTTACCTGGTTTCTCTGTTAGGAATTAAGCATATTGTGGTTTGTATCAATAAAATGGACATGGTAGATTACAGCGGAGAGGTTTATCATTCCATTATTGATAAATACAAAATTTTAGCGAAACAGTTAAAGTTACAGGACGTGACTTACATCCCGGTGAGCGCACTAAAGGGTGATAATATCGTTCAGCATTCAGCGCGTATGGATTGGTACGAGGGTGAGAGTTTATTGCATTTTTTGGAAAAAGTGGATACCGATAATCTGGATAAATCCCAGCTGGCACGGATGCCTGTTCAGTGGGTAATCCGCCCACAAACAGCTGAGTTGCATGATTATCGTGGTTACGCCGGAAGGGTATTAAGCGGAACTTTTAACCTGAATGACAAGGTTACGGTATTACCTTCGGGGGCAAGCTCGACTATAGAAAAAATCGAATTTTTCGATCAGACACCGGATGTGGCACATGCAGGCCAATCGGTTGTTATTCATTTAAAAGATGATGTGGATATCAGTCGCGGAGATACCATCGTAAATGCATCGGCTTTGCCACAAGAGTCCAAATTAATCGAAGCCGATCTCTGCTGGATGGATGGTCGTGCGCTTGATACGTCGATCATGTATTTAATTCAACACAACAGCAAGACTACCAAATGTAAAATAAATGAGATTTTGCACAAAGTTGATATCAATACGCTGGAAAAACATGCTGCAGATGAATTCAAACTGAATGACATTGGACGGGTGATTTTGAAAACGGCAGATGCTTTAGCTTTTGATTTATATGATGACAATAGGGCAAACGGTTCTGCCATTTTAATTGATAGCCGTACGAACTTAACAGTGGGTGCTTTAATGTTCAGAGCCGCTGTTGAGTAAGGGAGAAATTCAAAACCAAATATAATATGAAACCTCTGAGTCTTTGATTTAAAGAGGAAACATTTTCTGCGGGGCGCCATCTGGTTGCCCCGTTTTTATTTAAGAAGCTGCCTTTTGTTGCACGTTTAATATGGAAATGGGAGAAACTTATCATCTGATTAGTATATTTAATTAAGAACCGTTAATTTTAAGAATATGAAAAGAAATCTGCTATATATTGCCATTACTGCTGTTCCATTCCTGTTTGCCTGTAACCAGTCTGAAAAAAAAGCTGATGCTAAAAAAGATTCTGTGATTAATCAGACTTGTTACGCTTCATCATTTGAAAAAGATAGTGCCGCCATGATCCTAAATACCATGGCATCTGGCAAGGTTACCGGTTCTTTGTTGATTAAGTACGGCGCAAAGCCAAAGAACAGCGGAGAAATCAATGGAAAATTCCATGGCGATACTTTATTGGTCGATTACCGTTTCAATACGGGTACCGATACGACCAGGGCTTTCACTAATCCTTTGGCTTTTTTGAAAAAAGATGGTAAACTGATCATGGGCGTCGCTCAAATTGAAACCACACTGGGTAGATCATACTTTGTGAAAGGGAAACCAATCAATTATGAAGCAGGGAAATTTACTTTCCAGGAAGTGCCGTGTAAGTAAGAGAGATTAGAGGTAAGTTGAAAGGTAAAAGCTGAAAGACTAAAGCTGAAAGCTAGTTTTGGTCACGGGGACCGTCAACGGACAACGAAAAACAAACGACGTTTCCGCCCGAAACCATCTCTAGCGTTGCACTTTCATTTTGCGTAAAAGAAATTATTTTAAAATAAATTACTACAAATCCTATAGACTTTATATATTTGTTTAATTAATAAGATTAGAAACGAGCTAATATTTTCTGACATGATTTTAAATAAAGTAGAAAAAGCGAACATTGAACCAAAAATTACACTAATAGGTGCAGGTCCCGGCGATCCGGATTTATTTAGTTTAAAGGGTGTTAAGGCATTGAAAACAGCAGATGTTGTACTCTATGATGCTAATGTGAACGAAGCTTTATTGTGTTATGCGCCGGAAGGTATTCCTAAGGTATATGTAGGTAAACGTACCGATGATGAAGATTTTTCGCAGGATGCAGTGAATAAACTGATTATTGATTATGCGTTAAATTACGGTCATGTGGTGCGTTTAAAAAGCGGAGATCCATTTTTCTTTGCAAAAGGCTACGAAGAGATAGACGCTGCAGAATCCTATAGTATTCCGACAGAAATCATCCCGGGGATTTCAAGTGCTACTGGTGCCCCAAGCTTGCAAAAAATTCCAATGATTTACAAGGACTTAAGCGAGAGTTTCTGGGCAGTAACTGGAACCAATTCTAAAGGCGAAATTTCGGAGGACTTATATATCGCGGCAAAAACTAAAGCGACGATAGTGGTGCTGAATGGTATCGAGAAAGTAAAAGAAATTGCAGCCATTTTTCAAGGAGAGAACAAGGGATTGTTGCCCGTAGCAGTGATCCAGAACGGTTCATCAAAAGATGAAAAGATTGCGGTTGGCATTGTAGATACCATTGCAGAGGTAGTTGAAGATAAACGGATTGAGGCGCCTGCGCTCTTAGTTTTTGGAGATGTAGTTTCCTTACATCCGCAGTTTCAACCCATCAGAGATTTCTATGAAATTATTGCTGAAGAATATTAACACCTAACTTAAACCATATTATTTGTTTTGTTGTAAAACCGCAGGTGAGAGCCTTGCGGTTTTTCTTTTATTATTGACTTTAGATTAATGTGTTAGGAGGAGCGGCATATCGACATATTGGTAAAATAAAAAAGCCAGTCTGAATGAATCAAACTGGCTATATAAATAATAATTGATGAACTTAAATTACGCTTCCACTTGGTAGCACTGCCCCTTTTTTAACCACAACAATTCCGTCTTTAACGGCGTAAAGCTCATGATCACCATCTTCTAAATGTGGACCACCATTAATTTTTACATCATTACCGATCCGGCAATTCTTATCGATGATAGCGTTGTTGATGTAACACCTGTCGCCAATACCAATTAAAGCATTTCCTTTTTCAGTTTCAGATTGAATTTCTTCAAGGGTTTGGTACCTGTCGCTCCCCATCACATAAGCGTTGGTGACTACGGTGTCTTTACCAATACGTGCCCTAATTCCTAAAACCGCATGCTCAATTCTACTTGCCTGCACAATACAACCTTCGGCAATAATGGCTTTTTCTAAAGTGGTACCAGAAATTTTTGAAGGCGGTAACATCCTTGCTCTGGTGAAGATCGTATGGTTACTATCAAACATGTTGAACTTCGGAATTTCATCAGTTAAGCCTAAGTTGGCTTCAAAGAATGACGAAATATTACCTATATCTGTCCAATAACCTTCATATTGATAACTTAAAACCCTGCTTTCATTGATTGCTCTTGGCAAAATTTCTTTACCAAAATCTTTCTCGTCTTCATTATCGTTCAGGATATTAATTAGGTATTCGCGGTTGAACACATAAATACCCATAGAAGCTAAGAAATTACGACCCTCGGACTGCATTTCTGCACCTGTATCAGATACCCATGCCTCTAAACCCACTTTAGGTTTTTCGGTAAATGAAGTAATCATATTATCCTCATCAGCCTTCAAAATACCAAAATCAGTTGCATCTTTTGCTGTTACCGGAATGGTGGCAATAGTGATCTCCGCTTTTGCTTCAATATGTTTTTCAATCATATCTTTAAAATCCATCTGGTACAATTGATCACCAGAAAGAATTAGAATATAATCGAATTCGTGAGAAACGATGTGGTGCATACACTGACGAACCGCATCTGCTGTTCCCTGGAACCAGCCAGCATTTTGAACGGTTTGTTCTGCCGCAAGAATATCAACGAAAGCCGTGCTAAAGTGGCTAAAGTGATAAGTGTTTTTGATGTGTTTATTTAAAGATGCCGAATTAAACTGCGTCAGTACAAACATGCGGTGAATACCCGAATTCAGGCAATTGGAAATCGGAATATCAACAAGCCTATATTTACCAGCAATTGGAACTGCAGGTTTAGAACGTGTTTGTGTGAGTGGCGATAGTCTAGAGCCCTGGCCACCGCCAAGGATAACGCCTAAAACTTTGTCAGTCATGTTTAAGCTTATTTTAATATTTGGTATAATTCTATATAATTTTTCGCCGCCTGATCCCAGGAATGATCGATTTTCATCATTATCTTCCGAACAGCTTTAAATGCTTTTTTATCTTTATATAATGCTACAGCACGACTAATGGCATGGGTTACATCCCAAACGCTGGTTTGATCGTGACAAATTCCAAAACCACCATCGCCAATATCAATTACTGTATCTCTTAAACCACCCACTCTGCGTACAATAGGAACCGTTCCATAGCGTAAAGCATAAAGTTGATTTAAACCACAAGGCTCAACCCTTGATGGCATTAAAAGGAAATCTGCACCTGCATACATTTCATGCGAAACCTGTTCGTTGTAACCAATGTAGGCGTTGTATTTTCCACTATAATAATCTTTAATCTGATTTAGTCTTCCTTCCACCCAGGTGTCTCCGGAACCTAAAATCAAAATATTTATGTCATCTCCGTGTTGCTGAAGTGCCGTATAAAAAATATCCGGTAGCAAATCCGCACCTTTTTCATCAACCAATCTTCCTATAAAAGTGAAGAGTGGTTTGGAAGAATCTAATTGAAAAACATCGCAAAGGGCTTTTTTGTTTGCTGTTTTTCCACTTTCTACTGATTTTAGGTCGTAATTTTTTCTCAGCATAGGATCCGTTTCCGGGTTCCATACTTCTGTATCTATTCCATTTAAAATCCCTACAGATTTCCAGCGTTCTTCCCTTAACAGGCTTTCCAGTCCGCGGGCATTAAACATCATTTCTTCCATGTAACTAGGCGAAACCGTAGTTACCCGCCATGCACATTTAATTGCAGAAGCTAAGGGATTAATGGCATCTTCCCAGCCCAATAAGCCGCCTTTCCATAAATCGAAAGCGGGCAGGTAGTAAAGTTTATTCCAACCAAACTGACCTTGATATTGTGCGTTGTGTATGGTTAAAACCGTCGGCACTTTGCTGATGGCCTGATACTTTAAACAATTTGACACCATAAACGGAACCAATCCGGTATGGTGATCGTGGCAGTGAATAATATCCGGGCGATGCTCCCATTGGGCAATCCAGTCTAAAGTGGCAATTTGGAAGGCTACAAAACGTTCAGTATCATCATCATACCCGTAAACATTCGGCCTGTCTGTTAAGCCCTGAATATGAATGAGGTATAAATCGAAACCTAGCTTATTGGTTTTCTCTTTTAAAACGCGGTATTGAAAGTGGTTATTTCCATAGTTAGACCAGGCATCATATGCTACCTCAAACTCACTTTCGCGGATAAATTTAGTATCGTAGGCCGGAACAACCACTTTGGCAATGTGGCCTGTTTTATTCTGGTATTTTGGTAAGGCCCCAACTACATCAGCTAATCCGCCAACTTTTGCAGCAGGGTAACATTCGGCGCTTATATGTATAATTTCCATCAAATATTTGGTGTAGATAACTGTGTTAAGTTAGTAATTGTTTTCCGATTTGAGCATATTCGGAAATTTATTTTCGGTTGAAATGGTACCCGTTCAGCTATATTTTAATTTACCTGTTGCTATACAGAATGTTGCATAAATAATGGCATCAAATGGCCGTTTTGTAACTATCATAGTTATAATATTCTTCTGTAAGTTTTTCGGGTAAATCCTAGCCATAATCTTTACTATATGGAGCGTGAATATATCCATGGCGGCTAACAAGATTTAATCGTTTCAGCTAAGGTTTTTCACATTAATGACAACATTTTCGGGATAAGCTTGTTTGTTGATAAACACATAAAAATAGCTTATGGCTGAACAGCATCTTTATCAAACTGGAATAATAGGAAACTGTGCTTTTATGGCACATGTAAATAAAAATACTGATATCTCTTGGCTTTGCTGGCCTCGTTTTGATAGCCCTTTTGTATTTGGAAGTTTATTGGATAAAAACAAAGGCGGAGAGTTTTCAATCCTTCCGCAAGGAGAATACAGTTCAACGCAATATTATATTGAAAATACCAATGTTTTAAGGACAGAAATCACTGCTGAAGACGGGAAATACCGAATTACGGATTTTGCACCGCGCTTTCGGCTGCACGAGCGTTATTTTAAACCGCTGATGTTCATCAGGAAAATTGAACCTTTAGAAGGAAATCCACGGATAACAATTAAATGTCAGCCGGTTTGTGATTATGGCAAAGGCAAGATGAGGGCAAGTCGCGGCAGTAACCATATAGATTACTTAGGCTGCGACGAAAATATCCGGCTGAGTACCAACGTATCTCTGACCTATATTATTGACGAGAAAGCTTTTGTACTTAATGAGGCTAAATATCTGGTGATGACTTATGGTCAAAATCTGGAGGCCCCAATTGTAAGTACTGCCGAAAATTTTTTAAGAGAAACTATCGGGTATTGGCGATTATGGATTAAACATTCCTCCATTGCGGGTTTCTATCAGCCATTTGTGATCCGCTCTGCGTTGGTTTTAAAAATTCACCAGTATGAAGATACGGGGGCAATTATTGCTGCCAGTACTACAAGTTTGCCAGAATCTCCGGGAAGTACGCGGAACTGGGATTACCGTTATTGCTGGTTAAGAGATTCGCATTATGTACTTACTTCACTAAACCACATCGGCCATTTTGAGGAAATGGAGAAATACTTCAATTACCTATCTGATATTTCTCATAACGAAGATGAGCGCTATCAACCTTTATATGGTATTGCCGGCGAAAGAGAAATTATTGAAAGTACGCTGGATCATTTAGAAGGTTACCGGGGCGAGAAGCCGATTAGAATCGGGAACCAGGCCTATGAACATATCCAAAACGATATTTATGGGCAGGTTTTAACTTCGATGTTACCGCTTTATACCGATCATCGTTTTGTGTTTTCTGAGCGGAGTGATTCGGTTAAATGGATTGAAAGTGTATTGTCTAAGATCGAAAGAACCATCGACGAAAAGGATGCAGGGATCTGGGAATTTAGAAATATTGCCAACGTGCATTGCTACAGCAACCTGTTTCAATGGGCGGGGGCACAGGCGGCATTAAAGATGGCCAAAACAATTGGCAGCGAAGATTTTGAAAGGCGGGCGCAGATCTTAATCGATAAGGCTGCAGCACACATTGAGGCCTGTTACGATCCGGAGCGTAAGGTTTACACCAATGCCGTTGGGAGTCCGCATTTAGATGCAAGTACTTTGCAACTCATTATGATGAACTATCTGGATCCGGCTTCTGACCGGGCAAAGGACCACTTAATCGCATTAGAGAAAGAGCTTAAAACAGAGGATGGATTGTTCTATCGTTATTTGCATGCAGATGACTTTGGAAAGCCAAAAACAACTTTCCTCATTTGTGCTTTCTGGTATGTAGAAGCTTTGGCTTGTGTAGGTAGAACGGATGAGGCCATTAAAGAGTTCGAGAATATTATTAAATATTGCAATCATTTGTTGCTGTTTAGCGAAGATGTAGATGCCAAAACTGGTAGCCAGTGGGGGAATTTCCCGCAGGCTTATAGTCATGTTGGATTAATGAATGCGGCGTATCGCATTGCGATTAAATTAGATAGACCCATATTTTTGTAAAGGCGGGTATAATTTTCCCGCAGATTCAAGAGATTTCGCTGATTTGTTTCTTCGATAGTCATCTTAAATCTGCGGGATTTTTTTTTGCAATTGTCACATTGAGTCTGTTGAAATGATATAAAGATAATTTTAATACATTATTTCTATCGGTCGTGTGCCCCACCGACCGAAATGATAAGTTTCTCAATGCCTAATGTTTCGGTTGGTGAAGACACCAAACCGATAGTGTGATTTATAAGTCGGTAAAGAAACCAGCCTGATAGTATAATCTATTAGTGTTATAATGTCAAGCTTGCGGAAGCACAGTTAGTAACATCATTTCTATCGGTCGTGTTTCCCACCGACCGAAATGATGATTTTCTCATTGCCTAATGTTTCGGTTGGTGAAGACACCAACCGATAGTGTGGTTTATTAGGTTGGTAAAGAGACTAGCCTGACAGGATAATCTATTAGTGTTATCATGTTAAGCTAGCCGAAACGCAGTTATTATTATTAACATCATTTCTATCAGTCGTGTGCCCCGCCGACCGAAATCGTAATTTTCTCAATGCCTAATGTTTCGGTTGGTGAAGACACCAAACCGATAGTGTGATTTATTAGGTTGATAAATAGACCAGCCTGATAGTATAATCTATAAGTGTTATAATGTCAAGCTGGCGGAAGCGCAGTTAGTAACATTATTTCTATCGGTCGTGTGTCCCACCGACCGATAGAAATGATGATTTTCTCAATGCTTAAGGTTTCGGTTGGTGAAGACACCAAACCGATAGTGTGATTTATTAGGTTGGTAAAGAAACCAGCCCGATAGTATAATCTATTGGTGTTATAATGTCAACCTTGCGGAAGCACAGTTAGTAACATCATTCTATCGGTCGGGTGTCCCACCGACTGGAATGATGATTTTCTCATTTCCTAATGTTTCGGTTGGTGAAGACACCAACCGATAGTGTGATTTATTAGGTTGATAAAGAGACCAGCCTGATAGGATAATTTATTAGTGTTATAATGTCAAGCTTGCGGAAGCGCAGTTAGTAACATTATTTCTATCGGTCGTGTGTCCCACCGACCGAAATCGTGATTTTCTCAATGCCCAATGTTTCGGTTGGTGAAGACACCAAACCGATAGTGTGATTTATTAAGTCGGTAAAGAAACCAGCCTGATAGGATAATGAAGAGACCAAACAGATAGTATAATTATGGGTGTTATAATGTCAAGCTTGCGGAAGCACAGTTATTAACATCATTTCTACCGGTCGTGTGTCCCACCGACCGAAATGATAAGTTTCTCAATGCCTAATGTTTCGGTTGGTGAAGACACCAAACCGATAGTGTGATTTATTAGCTTGGTAAAGAGACCAGCCTGCCAGGATAATCTATTAATGTTATAATGTCAAGCTTGCGGAAGCACAGTTAGTAACATCATTTCTATCGGTCGTGTGTCCCACCAACCGATAGTTTAATTTATTTTGTAGGCCGCTATTCTTTCTTTAAATAATATCTTAAAACACATTTCGCTTTCCAAACCGGCTGCTTAGCGTTTAGAAGATTACATTAAATAAGGTTCTTTTTGTACCAAACCCCAAAGTAATTTTCTTACTTCTCTATAGTCATTCAGGTAATACTTAGCCTCTGAAATGTTATTGCCAACTTTGATGGTGAACGCATCATTAGGTAAAGCCCGGAAAATATCTTCATCGGTATGGTCATCGCCAAGTGCGATAATAAAATCAGGTTGCTTACCGTAAAGCCAGTTTAGCGCGGCTTTACCTTTATTCACCTCCATGTTCTTGAATTCGATCACTTTGTTTCCTGGCATCAGTTGCAGACCTTTATCAGCAGCTAAAATTTTCAAATGACTTACAATTTCATTTGCCCTTAATTCGCCTAATCCTTCTTCCGCTTTGCGGTAATGCCAAACTAATGAGTAACTTTTTTCTTCAATGAAAGATCCTGGAGTTCTGTCGGTGTAGGTTTCCAGAATTGATTTCATTTCCTGTTTCCACTGATCGGTAAGGAGCGGAAGGCAATTCCACTTATCGCCATAAGCTTTTTGCCATGCCCCGTGTTCTGCAATTAAATCAACTTTTAAATGGCCAAACCATTTCTCCAGCGTTTCATTTCTTCTTCCGCTTATGATCACTACGGTATTAGATGGATCGGCAGTTAACTTCTCCACTAAACTATAAAGTTCTTCATCAGGCGAGGCATCATCAATGTTTCCGGAAAAGTCTACCAGTGTGCCATCATAATCCAGAAATAAAACCCGGTTTTCTGTTTGATTGTATTTTGCTGCAATTACTTCTTTAATGGAATGTACTGCGTGTTTCGTTAGTAATGAATTTTGAGAATCTTTCACTTCGTCTAGTCTTAAAATAAAATTATTAACCCAATGTTTAATATTGAATTTTTCTACAATGCTCCTCATGGCTTTCATGCGCGATTGTTGTTCTGCTAAAGGCATCTTGAGTGCCAATACAATGGCTTCCATAATATCACCCAAATTATTAGGGTTAACGATTACGGCATCGGTGAGTTCTTTAGATGCACCGGCCATTTCGCTTAAAATCAATACCCCATCGTTGTTATTCCTGCTCGCCACATATTCTTTACTCACCAGGTTCATTCCATCACGCATTGGTGTAACCAGACAAATATCAGCGGTTGCGTAAAGCGCAGATAAGATTTCAATAGGGAATGAACGGTAAAAATAATTAACCGGAATCCAGTTAATTGAACGGTAGCGGGCATTCAAATTCCCCACAAACTGGTCGATCTGTTCTTTCAGATCCCGGTATTGCGGAACGGTATCTCTTGATGGTACCACCACCATATAAAGCTCAATTTTGCCTATATATTCCGGATGTGCCTGAAGCAATAATTCCAGTGCTTTTAAACGTTCTAAGATTCCTTTACTGTAATCCAAACGATCAATAGACAGGATCACTTTCATCTCTTCCTTGCCCTTCCGGAAGTATTCTATTTCCTTTTGCACCTCATCATAGGTAGTCAGGTTTGAGAATTTATCGAAATCTATCCCCATAGGGAAAGCTTCTACCACAATCTGGCGTTCGTTGCTGTTTAAAATATTAGCTGAAGAATTTACCGGAAGTAATCGCGTTGCGGTACTTAAGAAATGGCGAACATCATCATAGGTATGAAAGCCAATTAAATCTGCGCCCAGCATGCCGTTCAGCAATTCATCCCGCCAGGGGATTAACCTGAATATTTCATAAGACGGGAAGGGGATATGCTGGAAAAAACCTATGGTTGACTGCGGAAGTTTTTCACGCAAAATACCTGACAGCAGTAGCAGTTGATAATCCTGAATCCATATTTTATCTTTTCTTTCGAGTACATTTAATGCCGCCTGGGCAAATTTATCGTTTACTGATCTGTAGCAATCCCAGTAACTTTGCTCGTAGTGTGCGTAGGTAACGAGGTAATGAAAAACGGGCCACAAAACCTCGTTTGAAAAACCTTCATAATATAGATTAATTTCTTCCTGAGTCAAGAATACAGGGTAGAGGTTAAGGGCAGAGAGTTTATCTATTACTTCTTGTTGTCTTTCTTCCGGTACTTCTATTCCCGGCCAGCCAATCCAGATGGAGTTGCCTGTTTTATAAACGTCTCCAAGGCCTGTAGCGAGTCCGCCTTCACTTGGAATGAAGGTATACTCGTTATTTTCTTCTATGATTTTAACGGGTAGTCTGTTCGATATTATAACTGTCTTCATGCTTGTATTTGATGTATCCACATCAATAAAAGCCCTTAAAGTTGATTTTGTTTCAATTTTTAGGTTAAAAAAACATTCAAATGATTTAATCCAGATTATACTGATGATTATTTTTTAAAACCTGAAGGTGTAAAATTCCCAGGGGTGAATTGGATTTTCAATCCGAATAAATAGGGATTAAACGTAATTAAAAACCAATGAAAAAGTAGTTTGTTCATTTGGTGTAGATACTACCTCTATGCTTCCGCGGTGCATTTTCATAATGTTCCTGCTGATGGTTAAGCCAATGCCCGAACCATTTTTTCTGGTGGTATAGAAGGGCACAAAAATCTTTTCCAGATCTGCCACATCAATCCCATTGCCGTTATCGGTTACATCGATATATAGTTTTGTATTCTCCAGACGATAACTAACCCTGATATGAGGCGTTTCTTTTACTTCTACAGCGTAAATGCTATTGGTAATGAGGTTGATGAGCACTTGCTCGATAAGCTTTAAATCGAGCTGAACGGTAATTTTAGAACTGGTTTGTTCTACCTCTAACATTACATTTTTTACTTTTGCAAAAGGTTGCATCAGCACCTTAATGTGTTTCAGGATCTCGCCGATGGTATGCGATTCCAGGTTAGGCGTGGGTAATTCTGCGATAAGGCGGTAATCTTTAACAAAATCCAACAATCCTGCCGAGCGACGTTTAATGGTTTGTAGGGCCGTTTTTAAGTCATCCATTTCATCGAGATCAAGATTCTCCTTATTGGTTACCATGCTGTTAATCGTGTCTGACAGTGAACTGATGGGCGTAATGGAATTTAAAATCTCATGTGAGATCACGCCAATAAGTCTGTTCCAGGCTTCAGTTTCTTTTTGCTCAATTTCATCTTTAATGTTTTGAAAACTAATAATGGTATAATTTTTCCCATAGAGGTTAAGGGGAATCACTTCAGTTGAGAGCTGGATAAATTTTTCATTGATTTTTAATTCTAAAAAGCGTTTACCGCCGTTCGGAATCTGATCAACTTCGTTGGCAAAAGCTGGCAGATGCTGCTTTAAACGATGCCAGTATTTATAGGCCGGTACGCCCAAAAGGTTGGAAGCAGCCTGATTAAAAAAAGCGATTTCCTGATTTTCGTTACCGGTAACTGTCCTGTTAATTACAATTACCCCAACTGGTACCTGCTCGAGAATGGTTTTGATCAGTTGAAACATGGCTTCCTGCTCTAAACGAATTTGTTTGTGCACCAGAAGGATGTCGCCAAAAGATTCATATAGCTCCGGGAAGCTTCCCTTTGTGGCTTTATTTTTAAAATTCAGCGTATGGTCACGCGTTTTAACGGCTAATATAAAACGCTTAATATCTGATCGAATTTCGTTAATATAATAGTAAAGCGAAATAATTGTTCCCAGGAAAATCAATCCAACGCCAATGATGGTAAACCAAAGCTGGGTGTTTTTGATTAAATAGAACAGCAGATAACCAAGCAAATTGATGATCAGCAGGCGGAAGATTAAACGGAAGGTAAAGCGTTTGTAAAACATGTTTTAAGGTTGAAGGTTAAGGGTTTTAAGGTAGAGGGTTGGCTTGCGAAACAAGGCTTTCGCTCTCTGGCTTAGTACCTTTAACTTTAGGTTATGGTTAAATGTTTTAAGGTTGAGGGTTGGCTCGCGAAACAAACCTTTCGCCTTCTGCCTTAGTACCTTTTAGCTATAGGTTATGGTTAAATGTTTTAAGGTTGAGGGTTGGCTTGCGAAACAAACCTTTCGCTCTCTGCCTTAGTACCCTTTAGCTTATGGTTAAATGTTTGAAGGTTGAGGTTTTACTTGCGAAATAAACCTTTCGCCTTCTGCCTTCTTACCATCTACCTTAACTTATATTCCAAATTTCTCAATTCTTCTGTATAAAGCGGCACGGGTTAAACCCAACTCAGCTGCGGCTTTTGAAATATTTCCTTTGTGTTTATCAATGGCTTTTTGCACCATCATCTTTTCCATATCGCCGAGGGCCATTTCATCAGGGATGGTATTATTTTGTGTAAAACGCTGCGGACTGAGCTGCAAATCTTCTTCCGTAATTTCCCTTCCATCACTCATAATTACAGCTCTTTCTAATACATGTTGTAACTCCCTTACGTTTCCGGGCCATTTATAGTGGAGCAGCATGTCTTCGGCTTTATGGCTTAAACTTCGGTTTTCTTTATGGTATTTTGTGCTAAAAACCTGCATAAAATGGTGAGCCAGAAGCAAAATATCTCTTCCGCGCTGACGTAGCGGAGGTAATAAGAGTTCTACCGTATTGATCCGGAACAATAAATCCTGTCTGAACGTATTTTTGGCCACCATGTCATTCAAGGGCATGTTTGTCGCCGTAATCAAACGAACATTTACTTTCCGCTCTTTACTTTCTCCTAAACGGGTAACTGTTCGGTTTTGCAAAACGCTTAACAGTTTCGCCTGAAGGGGTAGTGTTAAGTTTCCAATTTCATCTAAGAAGATGGTACCGCCATCGGCCAGTTCGAAGCGTCCGGGTTTATCTTCTTTTGCATCTGTAAAAGCACCTTTAGCGTAGCCAAAAAGTTCGCTTTCGAATAGGTTTTCATTTAAAGAACCAAGATCCACATGCATAAAAACCTGATTTTTCCGCTGTGAGTTCCCATGAATTTCGTAAGCGAAAACCTGTTTACCCGTTCCATTTTCCCCGAGAATTAACACGTTAGCATCTGTAGGCGCAACTTTGATCAGCGTGTTTTGAAGTTGTTTGATCCCGTCTGCCTGACCAACAATATGCTCAAAACCGCGGGTCATATCTTTTTGCAGGGAGGTATGAATTTTCTCCAGTTTCTTCACTTTTCTATTCGATTCCCGCAACTTAGAGGCGGCCGAAAGGGTAGCGAAGAGCTTTTCATTTTCCCAGGGTTTCAGGATAAAATCTGTTGCCCCTTTTTTAATGGCTTTCACCGCAAGTTCGACATTGCCAAAAGCTGTCATTAAAATCACCACATAATCTTTATCAATTGATAAAATGTGTTCAAGCCAGTATAATCCTTCACGTCCGTCGCTTGCGCCTTTCTGATAGTTCATATCCAGCAAAATGATATCAACTTCGTTCTTACTTAATAGAACGTTGATCTCTTTAGGCGATTTGCAGGTAATGACTTGTTTTACCTGTTGTTTGAGGAACAGCCTGGCACTCAGCAGAATGTCGTCATCATCATCAATAATTAAAACTGTGGCATCTAACCCCTCCGCCCCTAAAGGGGAACCTGAATTTCTATCGTTCATGTCAATTGCGTTATGTAAGCCGTAAAATGTTATCCAAGTCCTCCTCCCTTAAAGGGGGAGCCTGAATTTCTATGGTAAAATATTATTTAAGTTAACTATAATGTCATTATTGATTTTACTCTCGCTATTCAACCTCGCCTGTAAGCTCCCCCTTTAGGGGGCTGGGGGGTAAAATTAAACAAACTGTCCGCTCCCGTACATGAACTGTTCGATAATGAACACGCGAAATTATTAAAAAATAATAAATAATTGATTTTCAGTGTTTTAATTATGTTATTTCCATTTGGCACAAGCTTGGTTATTAGGGAAACCAAACAGTACAACCGAACAATGGATAAGAAAATAGAGAAAAAGAGATTTAGTACAAAAGCCCTCATTATGATGGGTGGGGCGGTTGTTTTTATAGCCATTGTACTTTATGGCTATACCTTATCTTTAAAGAAAACTTATAGTGCCGATGCGGAGAAACTAACCGTTAGTAAAGTGCAGTATGGAGATTTTGAGGATGTTGTTTTATTGAATGCCAGTGTTGTTCCGCTAACGTCGGTTATTGTAAGTTCGGCCGAAGGGGGTACGGTTGCAGAAATTTTTACTGAAAACGGTGCTTCTGTGGTAAAGGGAACGCCATTATTGCGGATTGCAAACTCAAATGCCATGTTGGGTTATACTTCACAACAAACAGCGGCTACTGAGCAAATTAATCAATTGCGGAAATCGAGACTAGATTTGGAGCAGAATCAAAGGATTTTAAATCAGGATGTGCTGGATGTGGAGAATAACTTACGTACGGCAACCCGACAATATAGATTGGATAGCACCTTATATATCAAAAAGGTGATCACGCTGCAGGAATTTAATAAATCGGTTCAGGATTACGAGTATTATCAGGGAAAACTGAAAATCGTGAGACAAGCCATTAAACAGGAAAACCAAAGTAGAAGAATGCAGCTCTCTCAAATCGACCAATCGATGAATCAGATGAATGAAAGTTTGGAAATGATTCGTAAAAATATTGAGAACATGACGATTAAAGCGCCGGTTTCCGGTAAATTATCATCTTATGATCCGGTAACCGGCAAATCATATAATTCTAACGAAATGATCGGTAAAATCGATGTTCTTCAAGGTTATAAGCTGCAGGCGGGAGTGGATGAGTATTATATCAACAGGGTGAAAGAAGGACAAACGGCGAGCTGTGAATTTAATGGAAAAACTTATAACTTAACTGTAAGTAAGGTTATTCCAGAGGTAACAGCTGGTCAATTCCAGGTAGAGATGGTTTTTAAAGGATCATCACCCGAAGGTTTACGTCGCGGTTTATCCTTGCAAACCAAACTCACATTATCTGATAACAGCAAGTCGCTGCTTCTGGCCCAAGGTCAGTTTTTTCAAAGCACAGGTGGCTCATGGGTATTTGTGGTAAACAATGGCAAAGCGACCAAGAAAAATGTGAAGATTGGAAGAAAAAATTACTTGTACTACGAAATATTAGATGGCTTGGCCAAAGGCGATGAAGTGATTACCTCTTCTTACGATCAGTTTAATCAATATGATCAGGTGGAGATTAGTAAGTGAGTTGGGAGTTGAGAGGTGGGAAATAGGAAATAGGGATTGGGAAATAGAAGTTGGGGGTTTGGAGATGGGAAATAGAAAAATGGAACAGGGAAAATAGGGGATAGGAGTTGAGAGACGGGAGTTGGGAGATGGGAGTAGGAAAGGGGAATAGAACAGGGGGAATAGGAAATGGGATGCAGGAAATATAGATTGGAAAATAGGGAATGGGAAATAGGAAGCAGGAAATAAATAGACATATAATAAAGTCTTGATACTAAATATAAAAAATACATGTAGGCAAGTCTTGATACTTGATACTAAATACTTGATACTTTAAAGCTATGATTAGAATAGAAAATCTGGAAAAAGTTTATAAAACCGAAGAAGTAGAAACTACGGCATTGAATGGCATCAACCTTCATGTAAAAGAAGGTGAATTTGTATCTATTATGGGCCCCTCTGGGTGTGGGAAATCGACCTTGCTGAATGTGATGGGTTTATTGGATAAGCCGGAAAGCGGAAGCTACAAGTTCATCGATACAGAACTTTTAACTTTAAATGACAAGGAACGCTCTAATTTCCGCAAAAGAAATATGGGTTTCGTTTTTCAGAACTTTAACCTGATTGATGAGTTAACCGTTTTTGAAAACGTTGAATTGCCTTTAATCTACAATAAGATTCCGTCAGACGAGCGTAAGAAACTGGTGAATGAAATCATCGAAAGAATGAATATCGTTAACCGAAGCGGGCACTTTCCACAGCAATTATCTGGCGGACAACAACAGCGGGTTGCCGTAGCCAGGGCTTTGGTTACCAAGCCGAAATTAGTTTTAGCGGATGAGCCTACCGGGAACTTAGATAGCTCTCATGGAAATGAAGTAATGGAATTGCTCTGCGAATTAAACGAAACCGGAACTACTATCGTAATGGTCACGCACTCAAGCCATGATGCCAGTTTTTCGAACAGAATCATTAACCTGAAAGATGGCCACGTGATTTCTGAAAAGATAAATAAAAGCAGAAACGAAGAATTGATATAGGCGGGAAGGGAGAGGGTTTTGAGGTCGAAGGTTAAAATGTCTGAGCCTTTCTACTATCTACCTTTCATTGCTCTACCTTAATAGTTTTAGTTTAGTTAATGATAGCCAACCGAATCTTTCTGGATGGGAAGATTCGGGTTAAGGCGCTGAGAAAGCTGAAAGGCGAAAGCTAAAAGACGAAAGCTAAAAGACGAAAGCTGAAAGTGAAAAGGCTAAAGCTAAAAGCTTAAACAAAAAGATGAAATTAATTTGTTGGCGTCTTGATACCGATACTAAATACTTGATACAGATTACTTAATACTCACTACTAATACCATGTTCAAACTCAACTTAAAAATCGCTTTGCGAAACCTCTGGAGAAATAAAGGCTTCACCCTGATTAATTTGGGCGGATTAGCCATTGGATTAGCCAGCTGCATGATTTTGTTATTGTATGTTGCTTATGAATATGGCTATGACAGGCAATTTACTGATTATGAAAAAACGTATGTGATGTATAATAACCAAAAGACGGCTAAAGAAACCTTCAGCTTTCTTGCCTTTCCTGGTCGATTGGAAGCTGACATTCGTAATAAAGTTCCAGGAGTTTCGCGGGTATCCCGCAGTTCTTACCCTGAGCCAAAGTTATTGAGTTATAATCAAAATAATTTTAAAGCAAGCGCAATTTACGCTGACCCAGATTTTTTAAAAATGTTCGATTATAAAGTGCTTAGTGGAAATCCATCTACATTTTTGAAAAACCCAGAGGGTGTAATTTTATCTGAAACATTAGCGAAAAAGTTATTTGGAAACGAAGATCCAATGAATAAGGCATTGAAGCTTGATAACGATCAAAGTTTAAAAGTAGAGGGAATCATTCAAGACAGACCAAAAAATAGCACCATCGAACTGGATTATATCCTTTCATGGAACTTATATGAGAAGGAAAACCCGTGGGCTAAGGATAGTCCCTGGGGAAATAACCATTGTATGATGTTTCTTCAATTGCAGGACGATTCATTTTTTGAAAAGGTTAATAGTCAATTGCACGGTATGATTAAGGCTCATGATAAAGACGCCAACGGAGAGCCGTTTATACATCCGCTTTCTAAGTGGCATTTGTATGAAAAATTTGAAAATGGTAAAAATGTAGGTGGAAGGATTGATCAACTAAGGATATTTTTCTTTCTGGCATTCTGTATTTTACTGATTGCCTGCGTAAATTTCATGAACCTTTCTACCGCTAAATCTGAGAAAAGATCCAGGGAAGTTGGTGTTCGTAAAGCGATAGGGTCATCAAGAAAGAACCTGATTGGACAATTCATGTTCGAATCCATTTTGCTTACCGCATTAAGTATGTTAGTGGCTTTTGTTTTAATCGAAGTAAGTCTGCCTTACTTTAATAATTTACTCGGTATCACTCTCGAAGTCAATTATCAAGCCTGGGAATTCTGGACTGTATTTTTGGGCTTAACGTTGCTCACCGCAATAATTGCAGGTAGTTATCCAGCATTTTATCTTTCGTCTTTCGATCCGGTAAAAGTGCTCAAGGGATTCAATCTAGCAGGTGGTTCATCACTTTCGATTCGGAAATTTTTAGTTGTTTTTCAGTTCACCTTTGCCGCTTCCTTAATTGTTTGTACGGCTGTAATTTATCAGCAGCTCAATTATATCAAGAATAAACCGATCGGTTATGACCGGGCCAATCTGATTCAAATTCCAGTGGTTGGAGAACTGATGCAGGAGGGGAAAAGAAAAGTATTAAAAGAAGAACTACTCAAGGCAGGCGTGGTTTCTGCTGCAACGGAATATAGTCAATCGTTAACAGCTGGTGGCAATAACACTTACGGAATTAGCTGGCCTGGGAAAGCTGAACAAGATAAAGTTTTAGTAAATACGCGATTTGCAGGTCTCGATCTTACTAAAACAACTGGCATGCAAATCGTTCAGGGAAGAGATTTTTCTAAAGATTTTGTTGATACTGCAAATGTTTTAGTCAATGAGGCAATGGTAAAGGTGATGGGAATGAAAGATCCGGTTGGTAAAATAATCGAATGGGGGCAACCTTTACAAATCATTGGCGTAGTGAAAGATTATGTAATGGAATCCGCTTATCAGAAACCACAGCCTTTATTAATTGCTCAAAATCCAAATCGGGTTACCACGGTAGTGTTGAGATTGAATGCCAAAAATAATATCACGTCATCAATTGATAAAATTAATGAAGTAGTGAAGAAACTAAATCCTTCTTATCCGGTCGATATTAAGTTTGTTGAAGAAAATTTCGAAGCAAAATTCAAAAACGAAAAACTCTTAGGAACACTTTCCAACTGGTTCGGTGGTTTCGCCATCTTCATTTCCTGTCTCGGATTATTGGGTTTAGCACTATTTATGGCAGAGCAACGTAAAAAGGAAATTAGTATCCGGAAGGTTTTAGGTGCAAGCACAGCCAATATCCTTACACTTTTAAACAAAGATTTTATCAAGCTTGTGGCCTTGGCCAATGTAATAGCCTTTCCACTTGCTTATATCGTCATAAATAAATGGCTATCTAAATATGAATACCGGATTGATATATCAGCTCTGCCGTTTATAGTAGCGATTACACTATCAATTTTGATTGCCATTTTAACCGTGAGCATCCAATCGGTGAAAGTGGCAAAAGCCAATCCAATCGATGCTTTGAAATACGAATAGGAAGGTTAGAGAATTGGTTAGCGGTTTAGAGAAAGGTTAGGTTGTAGAAAATTAGTAATGAACTTTAAGTTAATATGCTAACCCTTGAAACTGCTACTATCTAACTCATTAAATACACTCAAACTTAACCTGTTATTTACTAACCCTATAACCTAATAACCCTTTAACCCCCTTTTTAACCTACAATATGCTCAAACTCAACTTAAAAATCGCTTTGCGAAACCTTTGGAGAAACAAGGGGATAACGGCCATTAATGTTGGCGGTTTAGCTATTGCTTTGGCTGCTTTTATTTTGGTAGCCTTGTATTTCAGTTATGAAACCAGCTATGATCAGACGAATCCAAATTACGAAAATATTTATGTAGTAGGCAGAATCGAACCTGATTTTAAGACAAATTATACCTCTCCGCCACTGGCAAAAGTGATTAAGCAAAATTTTCCAGAGGTAGAAAATGCCGGAATAACCAAATTAAACCGCTCATGGGAGCTGGCCATTAAAAATGGTAAAAATGCTGTTTTTACGAACAACATTTTGCAGGCTGACTACCATGCTGCACAAATTCTGAACATTCAACCTATCGGAGGTTTGAGCAGACCAGTTGGCGAGGAGCGCCTGAGTTATTTAAATGTTGAAAATATTCAAACCTTGTTTCCAGGGAAAAAAGATAACAAGCCTGAATTGGTGAGTTATGGATCTACCCATTCAGGAATCACCGGAACAATTGCTGGTGCCATTGTAAATGATGCACATTCAAATTTTAATGTAGACGGGGTTTCTATTGGCAATGAGATTGGTAAGGGAGAGGCTTATGGGTATAATAACTACAATACCTATGTTCAGTTGAAGCCCGGAACGGATGTTGCAAATCTCGAAGAAAAAATTACGCTTTTATACAGAGCGGAGTTGTTAACAGGAGAAACTGATCAGAAAACCATTGATGATATTAAAGGTGTATCTATTTTTCTGGATCCGCTGGCAAATCAGCATTTAAGGCCGAAGGCAGGCAATGATGCGCCATATAAAATTTTAATTGCACTCTCCATTTTAGGGATTTTGATTTTAGTAATTGCCTGTATTAATTTTACTAACCTCAGTATTGCACAGGCTGCTAAAAGAGCAAAAGAAGTCGGAATTAAAAAAGTAATGGGGGCTTATCGACATCAACTCACCGTTCAGTTCCTGACCGAAATATTCATTCAATGTATTGTTGCAACTATTTTTGCACTCATATTGGCTGAATCGGTGTTGCCATATTTTAATAATTTGTTTCAGGTTAATCTGGCCATTTGGCAGATCGGAAATAATTTACTTTGGCAATTGCCCTTGGTTTTATGCCTAATCACCATTATAGCCGGAACTTATCCTGCCTTAGTGCTCTCTGGATTCAAACCTGCGTTGGTGCTAAAAGGAAACTTTGCAACAAGTAAACAAAGTTCCTGGTTGCGAAATGGCTTATTGGTGTTTCAGTTTAGCATTGCTGTGGTTTTCATTATTGGTTTATTCATTATCAACTCGCAACTAGAATACATGCGAAGTGAAGATTTGGGTTTCTCACCAGGCCAGGTAGTTTTTATTAAAAATACTGCTTATTTCAACAAACCAGAGAAGTTTGAGCCGTTAAGAAAGAAAATCCTTGGCATTCCTGGAATAAGATCAGCAACGGTAGCTACTGATGTACCAGATGGTTCTGAAGGTGGATCGAATGGTTATGTATTCGAAGGCGAGCAGAAAAGCATCGATTTTGTTGACGTAGATTTCGATTATTTCGAAGCCTTGAACATCAAGCTGAAGGATGGTCGGTTTTTTTCCAAAACATTTCCTGCTGATACGGCAAATGCCGCAGTGATTAATGAAAGCGCTGTTGCTAAATACGGCATGAAGAACCCTGTAGGAAAAATTATCAGAGGTTGTGGTATTGACTATAAAATTGTTGGTATTGCCAAAGATTTTAAAGCACAAGGGTTTGAAAGTGCAGTTCAGCCTACAATTTATGCCATTAACAATCCTTGCGGAAATGCAAAAACGCAGATTATGCTCAACATTGATGGGCGGAAAATGAGTGAAGTGCTAGCAGCTTTAAAATCGCAGTGGCTTCAAATTAATACTTTAGATGGAGAGGATTTCCGCTATGAATTTTTGGATGATTTATATGGAAAACTATTTAAGAAGCAAGAGCAGCTACAGTCTGTGTTTTTCGCTGCAGCGCTACTCACGATCTTCATTGCCATTTTAGGCTTGTTCGCCTTTGCTAAATACATTACTAACGGAAGGATTAAGGAAATAGCCGTTCGAAAAATTTTAGGTGCAAGCGACGTGCAAATTTTTAAATTAATAAACAGTTCATTCTTTGTGATGGTGCTTGCAGCTAATGTAATTTCCTGGCCTATTGCTTATGTATTGATTAAAATGTGGCTGGCCACATTTGCATACCGCGTTGATTTATCGCCCTTACCATTTATTGCAAGTGCCTTAATTACCATTTTATTAACCATCATAACTGTGAGTATACAGGCGAAAAAAGCAGTAAAGGCTAGTCCTGTAGATGCATTGAAATGTGAATAGGGGAGAAGCGGTTATAGAAGAGGTTAGCAGGTTAGAGAAAAGGTTAGAATTTTGATCGCTCCAGTGCTAACCCTCTAAACTGCTAACCCCCTAACCACATTAGTTTGTGGCCCTGCACAGTCTTGATACTAAATACTTGATACTAAAAAATGTTCAAACTAAACCTTAATAGAAACAAGTTAAAAGTTGAAGGTTGCCAGTTGAAAGTCTGGACCCATAACATGTAACTCATAACCCACAACACAAAAATGTTCAAACTCAATTTAAAAATCGCTTTGCGAAACCTTTCGAAGAATAAAGGCTTTACGTTAATTAACGTTGGCGGACTGGCAATTGGCATGGCTTGTTGCTTAATGTTGCTGTTGTATGTAAACTATGAGTGGAGTTACGACAAGCAGTTTAAGAATCTGGATCGGGTTTATTTTACGAAATTGAAAATAAAAATTAATGGTGAGGTGATGACCACCGGCGCAGTACCTTATAAATTAGCAAAAGCTGCGTTGGAGGAAATTCCAGGTATAAAAAATGCCGCAAGGTTATACGCACTAAATGGACAAAAGTTATTCAGCCATAACCAGAATAAGTTTAAGTTAAATTCCCTTTTCGTGGATAAGTCATTTCTGAATATCTTAAGCTATAAATTTTTATATGGTAACGCGGCCACCGCACTCAATGAGCCAGGCTCAGTTTTAATTACTTCAGCTACGGCGAAGAAACTTTTTGGAAGCGAAGATGCTATCGGGCAAGTGATCAAGTGGGATAATCAGAAAGAATTGAAAGTTTCTGCGGTAATTGAAGACCTTCCAAAAAATCAAACTATCCAATTCGAAGTTTTGCAACCCTGGGCTTTTTTAGAACAGATAGATCCGGAGATTCCTGCTACAGGCTGGGGAAGTATAGATTGCAATACAATATTTCAATTGAAGGATAACGTGACACTCCAGGATGTGAATGATCGATTGAAGAATTTCATCGTGGCTAAAAATCCGGAAATCAAATCCTATGTCTATCAGCCCTTCCTTTTTCCATTAAATAAAACACACCTGTGGGATGAATTTAAAAACGGGAAAGTTGTAGGTGGTAGGATAGATCAGGTAAGGTTATTTGCGTTTCTGGGTTTATGTGTTTTACTTATCGCCTGCATCAATTACATGAACCTGTCTACGGCACGCTCTGAAAAACGGGCAAGGGAGGTGGGGGTCAGAAAGGCATTGGGTTCGGCAAGAAGTACACTCATGGGGCAGTTCCTTTTAGAATCGATTATCCTTTCTTTCGTAGCAGTACTCATCGCATTTGTATTGGTGGAGGTATTTCTGCCTTATTTTAATAACCTGCTGGATATAAAAATTTTCATTGATTACACTTCGTTTACATTTTGGATGGTATTGGTCAGCCTGGCACTTATTACAGGGTTTTTAGCAGGAAGTTACCCTGCATTTTACCTCTCCTCTTTTATCCCTGTCAAAGTGCTTAAAGGTTTTAAGGGAAGTTCTGGGTCATTGAGCATTCGCCGGGTATTGGTTATTTTTCAATTCAGTCTGTCCATTTGTATGATCATTTCTGCGATTGTAGTTTATAGTCAGATTCAATATCTTAAAAATAAACCTTTGGGTTTCGACCAAAACTACATGGTTCAGCTCGATCTGGAAGGCGAACTGAAAAATCACTCTCGCCTTCAGGCTTTCAAAGATAATTTGATCAGAAATGGTGCGGTGATTTCGGCGTCTGAATTTGCCAGTAATTTTACAGGAGGTGGCTCCATTACAGGTGACCTGAGCTGGCCTGGAAAAGCTGCAGACGACAATGCCATCATCAACTATAGAAGTACCGGTTTCGATTACATCAAAACGATTGGCAGCAAAATCATTTCTGGCAGGGATCTATCAAAAGCATTTCCTTCAGACACGACCAGTTCGGTTTTATTAAATGAAACCGCTGTAAAGCGGATGAGTCTAAAAAATCCAGTAGGCACCATTCTTAAGTGGAATAACGCAAGGCTAACCATTATTGGGGTAGTAAAAGATTACTTCAATGAAAGTTTGGGTAAAATTGTAGAGCCTACTATTTTCTACTATAATGTCAACAAAAGTTCTGTTTTACTGCTGCGCTTAAATCCAAACCAAACCCTAGGCAGTTCTATTGAAACCATTAAAAACATCAGTAAGGAATTTAATTCTGCTTATCCGCCTCAGCTTACCTTCGTTAATGAAGGAATGAAGGAGAAACTGCAAAGTGAGCATTTACTCAGTGTGCTTTCTAATATTTTCGGAGGTTTTGCCATTTTTATTTCCTGCCTTGGTTTGCTTGGTTTAGCATTATACATGGCCGAGCAACGAAGCAAAGAGATCAGTATCAGGAAGGTTTTAGGTGCCAATCTATCAGATATCCTCTTTCTTTTAAATAAAGATTTTATGAAGCTGGTTATTATTTCGAACGTTATCGCGATTCCGGTTGCTTACTTTTTAGTGAACCATTGGCTTCAAAAGTATGATTATAAAATCGCTATTAATCCCTGGCCGTTTGCGTTGGCACTATTGGCGTCTGTAATAATTGCTGTATTAACCGTAAGCCTCCAAACTTTTAAAGTGGCGAAAGCGAACGCTGTAGATGCATTGAAATATGAATAGAAACGAGTTAAAAGTTGAAGGTTGCCAGTTGAAAGTCTGGACCCATAACATGTAACTCATAACCCACAACACAAAAATGTTCAAACTCAACTTAAAAATCGCTTTGCGAAACCTCTGGAAGAATAAAACCTCTTCCTTCATTAATGTCATAGGTTTGGCCATTGGTTTGGCAGCCTGTTTAATGTTGTTATTATATGTTTCTTATGAATTAAATTTCGATAAGCAAGCAAAAAACTGGCAGAATGTGTATGTCGCCATGACGAATATTCCTGGTGAAGGCCATAAAATTGCAGCGACCTTCAATGGATCTACTACTGCGCTTGGTCCGCTTTTGAAACAAAATCTACCCGAAGCAAAATATGTTGCCCGGATGGATTATGGCAAGCAAAGTCTGATCGCAAACGGAGAAAACAGCTATAAAAAGAACTCGAAGTTTGCTGAACCAGATATTTTGAAAATGTACAATTATCAGTTTATTTACGGCGATCCGAACACCGCTTTAAAGAATCCGCCTTCAGTTATTCTTACAGAAAGCACGGCAAAAATCCTCTTCGGAACCACTGATGTATTGAACAAATCCGTTCGTTTTCAGGATAAAGAGCACTTAACTATTACCGGAGTGATTAAAGATCTACCCGAAAACAGCTCCAATCAATTCGATTTTCTTATGCCCTGGTCGTTATATGAAATCGTTGATGCCAGTGCAAAAGATCTAAACTGGAATAATTATAGTTTCGTAACCATGGTTTCACTCGATCCAAATGCAAATATCGGTTTAGTGAATCGGAAAGTTGATGCTTTGGTAAAAGCCAACAATACACAGAATGCGCAATCGCAACAGCACATCCTATATCAATCCAGCAGACTTCATTTATACGGCAAATTCGAAAATGGCAAAAGCATTGGTGGAGATATCGAGCAGATCTGGCTTTTTGTAGGCCTGGCTTTTGGAATTCTCCTGATTGCCTGTATCAACTTTATGAATATGGCTACAGCTAAATCAGAGAAACGAGCGAAAGAAGTCGGGATCAAAAAGACCATTGGTGCCAATAGGATTTCCTTAATTCTTCAGTTTTTAACCGAATCAATGGTGCTTACATTAGTCGCTGTGGTGGTCGCAATCGCCCTATTGGAAATCAGTCTGCCTGCATTCAATGGGCTTTTAGGTATCAATCTCGGTATTTCCTATTTTGATACTACCGCCTGGATTGGAATATTGGCTATCGTAATTGCAACTGGGTTAATTGCCGGAAGTTATCCCGCATTTTATCTTTCTGGTTTCAATCCAATACAAACATTAAAGCGAAAAATTAACGTTAAGGGTAACTTTTCTATTAGTTTAAGGCAGGTACTTGTGGTGGGCCAATTTTGTTTTGCTATCATTCTGATCATTTCCACACTGGTAATCTATAAACAGATTCAATACATTAAGAATAAGCCAGTTGGCTTTGATTTAAATGCCTTGGTTGAAATTCCGCAGGATGGAGAACTAAAAACTAAATTCGATTTATTTAAAACTGAAATGCTGAAATCAGGTGCAGTGACATCGATGTATCAGTCGTCTGTTAGCCTTTCTCATCACAGTCGTAATTTTATGGATGTAGTTTGGGATGGAATGACAAAACCTGAGAACGATATCATGTTTAACCAGGTTGCAACATCGTATGATTTTATTAAAACGAACGGTATCAAGCTGCTAAAGGGCAGGGATTTTTCAAAGAATTTTGCTTCAGATTCCAGCGCAGTAATGGTAAGTGCTTCTGCCGTTAAAGTATTCGGTTACAAGGATCCAATTGGGAAAAAGATCAAACTCTTCGGTTCAGAGGCGAATATCATTGGTGTGTTTGATGATTATGTATGGGATTCGCCTTATAAATCAAATAACCCTCAGGTTATTTTCTTAAATCCTGCGCAAACCGGTTCCATTACCATACGCCTAAATAATCAAAATAGCCTGCAGGTTAATATTGAAACGATTGGCAAAATTACCAAGGCTTTTAACCCGGCATATCCTGTCGAAATTAAGTTTGTCAACGCTCTGTATCAGGAAAAATATAAAACCGAGAAAACATTGGGTATACTTTCCAATCTTTTCGGAGGACTAGCCATTTTCGTATCGTGTTTGGGCTTATTTGGATTAGTTGCCTATAGCGCAGAACAAAGAACAAAGGAATTTGGCGTACGGAAAGTACTTGGTGCATCAGTGGGAAATTTGATGCAGTTGCTTTCGCTATCCTTTATTAAAATGATCGTAGTTGCTATTATTATTGCCGTGCCGATCAGTTACTTCGCCATGGGGAAATGGCTCAGCAACTTCGAATTCCATACCGATATCAGCTGGTGGATAGTGCCCGTGGCTGCACTGGGTACGTTATTGATGGCACTTGTTACCGTAAGTTCCCTGGCTTATAGAACGGCAAAATCAAACCCTGTAGATGCGTTGAAATATGAATAGGAACGAAGGGGTTAGGGAAAAGGGTATAGAAGAGGTTAGAGAAAAGGCTAGGATTTTAATTACTCCATTTCTAACCCGCTAAACTACTAACCCCTAACCCCATTTACTTGGTGGCCTGCCCTGTCTTGATACTAAATACTTGATACTAAAAAATGTTCAAACTCAACTTAAAAATCGCCTGGCGAAACCTTTGGAAAAACAAGGGTTATACTTTTATTAACGTACTTGGTCTTTCGATTGGGATGGCCAGCTGTATTCTGATTTTTATTTTTATCCGTTATCAAATGAGTTTTGATGAGGACTTTAAAAATGAGGATAGAATTTATCGCATAACAACCAAATGGACGTCTGCCGATGGTATCTACGAATCACAAGGCGTACCTAAGCCAGCTGCCGCCGCCCTGAGGAATGATTTCAAAAACGAAATTGCATTTGTAGGGGCAATCAGGAAAGATGGCGGCATCATTAAAGTGCTTGATGATTCAGGTAAAGAAAGAATAAAGACTGAAGAAAATGTCTTTTATACTGAGCCTGAATTTTTCAAAATCATGAGTTTTAAATGGTTGCAGGGCAATCCGCAACAATCACTTAGTAAGCCAAATACGGTAGTACTGGCAAAAGATATGGCCGATAGACTCTTTGGCGATTGGCAGAAAGCAGTGGGTAAAACCATGATTTTTGAAAATAAATACACGTTTACGGTAACCGGTATTTTGCAGGAAATGCCTCAGAATACCTCTTTTCCGCTGAATGTTGTCGTGTCTTATCAAACATTTAAAAACTTAAATGATCCTGATTTTAAAGAATGGGGATCTACATCATCCAACGATGAATGTTACTTTGCATTAAAGGAAGGCGCATCTATTAATCAGGTCAGTGCTGCATTAGCCAACTTTTCTGCGAAATATATTGAAAAGGATGCCATTTCAAAAGAGGAGATTACAGCACAGCCTTTGAGCGATATCCATTATAATGAAGATCTTGGTAATTTCTCGTCGAAGATCATGCCTATAAAAGAGTTGTTGGGATTAGCCATTATCGGCGTTTTTCTGCTGTTAACAGCTTGTATCAATTTTATAAACCTAGCGACTGCCCAAGCCGTAGGCAGGAGTAAAGAAGTGGGTGTTCGGAAGGTTATGGGCAGTATGCGAAAACAGTTAATTATTCAATTTTTAACAGAAACACTTACAATCAGTACCCTTTCTCTGCTTTTTGCCTGTATATTAACGGAAATAGCCCTGCCCGGCATGAGAAGCCTTTTCGACGAAGAAATCTCCTTCAGCATTATTCAGCATCCGATTATTCTGCTTTTTATGATTGGTCTTGTGTTGATCGTGAGTTTTCTTGCCGGATTTTATCCCGCTATGGTAATGTCTGGTTTTAGTCCTGCTTTGGCGATAAAAAATAAAATTACAGCTAATGCAGGCGGACTTAGTCTGCGCAAGGTTTTAGTGGTTGTTCAATTTGCCATTACGGTTATCCTCATTATTGGAACAGTTGTCGTATTGAAACAAATGAATTACCTGCGTGAAAAGCCTTTGGGTTTTAATCCAAACGGCGTGGCAATGGTGAATGTACCTACCGATAGCTTAGGCCAGTTAAAATATCAGATTTTAAAGGAAAGAATTGATAAAATTCCAGGGGTTTTGAGAACCAGTTTTTGTCGGGCGGCTCCCTCATCAGGTAATAACAATGAAAGCAATTTCAGGTTTAATAGTACGGTGAAGGCAGATTTTCAAGTGAATACCAAAACCGGTGATGAAAATTATGTCAACACGTTTGGACTCAAATTAATTGCCGGGAGAAACCTTGTGAAAAGCGATACCATAAAAGAATTTATGGTAAATGAAACGACATTAAAAAAACTTAATGTCGTTAATTTTAATGAGGCTTTGGGGAAACAAATCCGCCTTTGGGGTAAAACCGGAACTTTGGTTGGCGTGGTGAAAGATTTTAACAATTTAAGTCTCCACGAGCCGATTTCTCCAATTATTATTACCTCACAGAAGGAAAATTATAGAAGCCTGGCAATAAAACTAGACAGTAAGAATATAATGTCTGCAATGCCGCAAATCGAAAAAATCTGGAATGATACCTATCCTGAAAATATTTACAGTTCATCATTTGTGGAAGAAGAACTGAGTCAGTATTACGAAACGGAACGGGTGATGGGTGCCTTATTTAAGGTGTTTGCAGGCGTAATTATTTTCATCTCCTTTATCGGCCTTTTCGGACTAATCTCATTCGTCGCTACACAAAGAACAAAAGAAGTGGCGATTCGTAAGGTATTGGGCGCTTCCACAATCGAGTTGGTAAAGATGTTGAACGGTACTTTTTTATTAATGGTATTTATGGCAAATGTTGTGGCCTGGCCGTTGGCTTATTTGCTGGTGTCGAAGTGGCTTTCAGGGTTTACCTATCGAATCGATTTGAGCATCTGGCCATTCGTCATCGCTATGGTAATTTCGATGTTAATTACCTTAATTACAGTGAGTTTTAGGTCGTTCAAAGCAGCAAGGGCGAATACTATTGATGCGCTAAAATATGAATAGAGCGGTATGGAAGAGGTTATAGAAGATGTGGGAAGGTTATAGAAAGGTTAGGAGGTTAGCGGAAAGGTTAGGTTTTTAATCACTCGCATTCTAACCCCCTAAACTTCTAACCTGCTAACCCGATAAATCTTCACTCTGCCCAGTCTTGATACTCGATACTAAATACTTGATACTATAAAAAAATGTTCAAACTAAACCTTAATAGAAACGAGTTAAAAGTTGAAGGTTGCCAGTTGAAAGTCTGGGCCCATAACTTGTAACTCATAACCCATAACAAAAAAATGTTTAAACTCAACCTAAAAATCGCCTGGCGTAACCTCTGGAAAAATAAAGGGTATACCTTTATTAATGTGATGGGATTATCTATCGGTATGGCCAGTTGTATCTTAATTTTTATATTTGTCCGCCATCAGTTTAGCTTCGACGAAGGCATCAAAGATGAGAATCGCATTTATCGGCTAGTAACCGATTGGAAGTATGATGCCTTTGATGATTACTCCGCTGGCGTGCCGAATCCAGTGGTTAAAGTAGCGAAGGATGAAATTGTTGGACTTGAAAAAACTGCTGCAATTGTAAAAAGAGGCAGTATTGTAAGGGTGAAGGATGGAAGCGGGAAAGATGTCTTTAAAAGTGAAGAAGATGTTTACTACGCAGAACCGGATATTTTTGAGATCCTGAGCATCAACTGGTTGGCGGGAAGTTCGAGTCAGGCGTTAAGCCAGCCGAATACCGTAGCACTATCAAACCAGATGGCGGTTAGATATTTCGGTAACTCAAAAAATGCGATCGGCAAAAGCATACTGGTAGGCACCAAGACGTATTTGAAAGTTACAGGCGTATTTAACAACAGGCCCGAAAACAGTAGCTTCCCTTTAAAAATTGTGATCAGTTACCAGACCTTTCCAGATCGGAATGATGACTGTTGGGATTGTGTTACTTCCTCCAATGAGTTTTATGTGTTGTTAAAACAGGGCTTTAAAGCGGAAGATATTAAAGGGTCTTTGGATAAATTCAATACTATCCATTACAAAAATCAGCATGTTGCTGGCAATATGCACCACAAACTTGAAGCCTTGAAAAACATTCACTTCAGCGAACTTTACGGCAATTTCTCGGAGAAGACTATTAGCAAAAGGGAAATTTATGGACTCGTAATCATCGGACTTTTTCTGATGATTACAGCGTGTATTAACTTTATCAACTTAAGTACCGCACAGGCAATCAACAGGGCAAAAGAAGTAGGCGTTAGAAAAGTAATGGGAAGTATGCGTAAGCAACTTATTCTCCAGTTTTTAATTGAGACCTTTATTGTGACGTTAATCGCCATGCTTATTGCCTGTGTACTGGCAGAATTATGCCTACCGCAACTGCAGAATCTCTTTAAAGGTGCGCTTACATTGAGCCTGTTTCAACACCCTGTAATTTTTGTATTCATGGGTTTACTGGTATTGTTCGTTGCGTTTCTTGCTGGCTTCTATCCGTCGATGATCATGTCTGGTTTTAATCCTGCCATGGCGATCAAAAATAAAATAACACTGAATAACGGCGGACTCAGCCTTAGGAAGATATTGGTGATCGTACAGTTTTCTATTGCTATTATTTTGATTATCAGTACAGCAGTAGTAGTGAAACAGATGGATTATGTGCAACACAAATCACTGGGTTTTAATGCTAACGAAGTGGTAATGGTGGGCATGCCAACAGATAGTGCTAATTTGCTAAAGCAGAATACCTTTAAAGAAAGGGTATCACGACTACCGGGCGTTTCACAATTTAGTTTTTGTCAGGATCCGCCATTGTCTGGTAATGTAAATTCATCTGATTTTACATTTAATGGGATTAAGAACAAAGATTTTGAGGTGAGGAGACCCAAGGCAGATGAAAATTTCTTTAAATTGTTCGATTTAAAAATTATAGCGGGTAAAGTATTTGCTAAAAGTGATACCGCAACCGGATATGTTGTTAATGAGACATTTTTACAGAAAGTGCACATTAATAATCCTGAAGATGCAATTGGAAAATTACTTAATTGTACCGGCCGCGATATTCCTATTGTAGGTGTTGTTAAAGATTTTAATGATAAATCTTTAAAAGAAAGTATATCCGGGCTCGCCATTTCTGCGGGTAAAAAGCAGTATTATCGCGCTGCCATAAAAATTGATGCGAATAATTTAATGGCAACGAGTAAAGAAATCGAAGCATTGTGGAGCAACATGTTTCCAAATAATGTTTATTATTCCTTTTTTGCAAATGAACGGATAAATGGATATTATGAAACTGAGCAGATTATGGTCGTGTTGTTTAAAGTGTTTGCCGGCGTGATTATATTCATTTCTTTTATCGGTTTATTTGGACTAATGTCTTTCGTTGCCACGCAGCGCACTAAAGAAATGGCAATTAGAAAAGTTTTGGGCGCAACCACCTTTCAATTGGTAAAAATGCTGAATGGCTCTTTTCTGTTAATGGTATTAATCGCGAATATTTTAGCCTGGCCACTGGCTTATTTATTTGTAAACGGATGGTTGAACGGTTTTGCCTATCGGATGGAACTAAATGTCTGGCCGTTTTTGTTAGCCATGTTGGTTTCGATGTCGATTACTATTATTACAGTGAGTTTTAGATCGTTGAAGGTTGCAAAAACTAATGCTATAGATGCCTTGAAATATGAATAGAACGGGAGGGGTTAGGGAAGAGGTTAGGAGGTTAGCGGAAAGGTTAGGTTTTTTAATCACTCGCATTTTAACCCCCTAAACTTCTAATTTGCTAACCGATAAATCTTCACTCTGCCCAGTCTTGATACTCGATACTAAATACTTGATACTATAAAAAAATGTTCAAACTAAACCTTAATAGAAACGAGTTAAAAGTTGAAGGTTACCAGTTGAAAGTTTGGGCCCATAACTTGTAACTCATAACCTATAACGCAAAGATGTTCAAACTAAACTTAAAAATGCCTGGCTAAATTTTGTAAAAACAGATCTATAAACTAATTACCATAAATGCCTTTTTTATAATCATAGAGTCGCTAATCTTTCTAACCCCTAACCCTATAACCTTTTTATAACCCTTATTCACGGTCTTGATACGAGATACTAAATACTTGATACTACAATAATGATAGCACTTAAAAACATTGAAAAATACTACTCGAGCAAAGGCATAAAGCATTATGTGCTGCGCCATGTTACCACCACAATTAAACAAGGCGAATTTGTTTCCATTATGGGGCCTTCAGGCGCAGGAAAGTCGACTTTGCTAAATATTCTCGGCATGTTGGAAGAGCCTACCTATGGCACTTTCGAATTTTTAGGTGAAGATGTAACTACCCTGAACGAGCGTAAACGAATCGAACTTTACCGAAACCACATTGGTTTTGTATTTCAGGCTTACCACCTCATTGATGAAATGACTGTTTATGAAAACATTGAAGCAACTTTGCTTTACCAAAAGGTTGGAGGTGCGGAAAGAGCGAGCAGGATAGCAGATTTATTGGATCGGTTTAACATCGTTGCGAAGAAAGATTTGTTTCCAAATCAGCTCTCTGGCGGACAACAACAGTTAGTTGGAATTGCCAGGGCGTTAGCTGCACAACCTTCAATTATCTTAGCTGATGAACCTACAGGAAATCTCCAGTCTGCCCAGGCCGAAGAAATTATGCAGCTGTTTCAGAAGTTAAACAGGGAAGATGGCATCACCATTATTCAGGTAACGCACTCCGAAAAAAATGCACAATATGGCAGTCGGATTTTAAACATTGCCGATGGCGTAATTAAAGATGATATTGCTGTCACAGCCATTTAAGGGAGCTTAACTTTGTAAATCCGGTAGGGATAGTCTGTTCTATCCTTACCTTTACTATATTTTTCTTGCCGGTTTAACTGCGAACAGCTTAGGTATAAATAGCCGTCATTACCAATACCAAAAGAATCTGGCCAGCTTAACCGTGGGTCGGTTACCAAGGTGTGCAATTTACCATCAGGACTTACATATTTAATGGAATAATCTGGCGATGAGGTCAAATAAACGTTTCCCTTTTTATCAGCGATCATTCCATGACAAACACCAGTTTCAGCAACTATTTCTACCGCATTACTGATTTCTTCCTGCTTTAAGCTTGCATCGGCTAAAACTGCAGTTTTAATTCGGTAAAGTTTAGTCTGGTTAATCGCCCTGAAATAAAAATATTCGTTATGGGTGGTTAATGCTATTCCATTCACATTTGAACTGAAGGGCTTGCCAGAATCATCAATAACATCCCGGTTATCTAAACGCAATAAAAAATTCGGATCAGCGATTGTGGATTTATCCTTTTGAAGAACAATCCTAGACTTTCCAGTTTTCAAATCTAATATTACGATGGCACTTAAACCAGGGTCTGATAAGTAAGCAAGCTGCCGTTCATGATCAACCACGACATCATTTAAAGCACTTTTATCTTTAGCTAAATCTTCGAAATGATAAACGTTTACCACTTTATTGTCTGCTAGGTTGATTTGTAATAATTTGAACTGACCCTCCTTTTTTTGTGCCTGATCGCCCCCGAAAATCGAAGCACCACCAGCAGGCTTCGAATCTAATACCCATAAGAAATTCTTTTCATCGGCATATAAATCCTGTACATTAACAAAATGATTTTTGGTATTAGTGGTGTCAACTTTATTCCATTCCAGATCTGGAAATGGCTTTCTTTGTTTGTTCACAATCTCCGTAAGCCCGTATAAGTAAGGCTCACGTTTCGGAAAAGAAACAAATAATCGGTTACTAGTAGCGGAAGCCGATACGCCTATGGGCTGGTTGTTGCCAAATGATGCAACCTCAATTAGCTTAGGCTGTTGAGCCATCGCGTTAAAGTTAAAAAAAGGTGCGACGAGCAGGGATAACAAAATAAGCTTTTTCATAGATTGGATGGATGCTTATGAAATTAACTGCCAACAGGCATTGAATGTTTTATACTACTAGCTTTTAAAAGATCTTCTATACAATTTTACTGCGGTTAAAATTATCTTTGTATTATGCAAAAATCTTTTATTGATCAGATGGGGCGGGAGATCACTTTTGATTTTCCACCTAAACGAATCATCTCCCTTGTGCCCTCGCAAACGGAATTACTTTTTGATTTGGGTCTAGACAAAGAAATTATTGGATTAACGAAATTTTGCATTCATCCCATTGAAAAGTTTGCCGAACGTACTAAAGTTGGCGGAACTAAAAAGCTCAACATTGATTTAATAAAAGACTTAAATCCAGACTTGATTATTGGAAATAAAGAAGAAAATACGCAAAGTGATATCGAAGAACTTGCTAAAGATTTCCCCGTTTGGATAAGCGACATTTTTACCTTAGAAGATGCTAAGAAGACGATCTCTCAGATCGGCGAACTTGTAGACCGGGAGCCCGAAGCGGGCTATCTTAACCACCTGATTTCTGCTGGTTTTAACGATTTGAAAACACTGGCTTTGCAAAATAAAATTGATAAAAAAGTTGCTTACCTGATCTGGCGTAAACCCTATATGACCGCCGGGAAAAACACTTTCATCGATGATATTTTGCTCCTCAACGGGATGATCAATGTTGTTCAGCAAGATCGATATCCGCAAATTACATTAGAAAATTTGAAAGCTTTGGATTGTGAACTGATCCTGCTTTCATCAGAGCCTTACCCTTTTGGTTCCAAGCATATTGAAGAAATTCAAACGGTTATCCCCGATGCGAAAATTATGCTGGTAGATGGCGAAATGTTTAGCTGGTACGGCAGCCGGCTGGTTAAAGCAGTACAGTATTTTTTTGAGTTTCAAAAGGAACTTTATTAGTGAATTGCAATAGCGTTTCCATAAATTGTCGCATTAATGAAATTTACCTCGTTTACTTAACATGAAAAAAATACTTGTACTATCGCTATTCGTAGCCGTTTTCTCTGGCTGTGCTTCTTTTAAAGATTCGAATACAGCCAAACGCGCAACTGCCACCGGAACCATTCAAAAGATCGGCATGACAACCTTTCAATATGGTACGCATCTGCTTACCACTGAGAATAAGACTTACGCCTTGAAGAGCGGGGCCATTAACCTGGATCAGTATTTGAACAGAAAGGTAACGGTAAAAGGGAAGAAGGTTAAAGGCTATCCACTTGATGGCGGACCTGAATTCTTAGACGTTACTTTAATTAAATTTTAGATTGATATTCTTACTGCTACCGTTGCTTATGCCATTAATCTGGAGCATTAGCACTGAGTTATGCGCAGGAATGTTGGTTAACTAAACCCGATTGACGCAAAAAACCCCGGTTTTTTCTACCGGGCTTGAAGCAAAAAGCGAAACTGACTTAAACTGATGAGTACTGAAACTGCTTTTCTAATTATTTTGATTAAAATTTTTCTCCCTCTAAATTAATGACTTAGCTTTTTTGATAGAAAATAATAACTAAAATAAGTTGGATACCTTTTGATTATTCAATCTTGTTTCTATCTTTGCAGTCCTTACAACATCCTAACTGCGGATGTGGCGTAATTGGTAGCCGCACCAGACTTAGGATCTGGCGCTTCACGGCGTGGGGGTTCGAG
>Ga0308159_1000351_pt1 | contig 116708 bp, 106 predicted proteins | sample PhyCR1_FD_201040 | JGI IMG/M metagenome (GOLD analysis project Ga0308159, IMG submission 201040) | Phyllosphere microbial communities from UC Gill Tract Community Farm, Albany, California, United States - DLSLC.R1 | ecosystem: Host-associated > Plants > Phyllosphere > Unclassified | place...
TATCCGGAAAAAACAACTCGGCGGTCAGACGAGTTTGCTCAAGCGTGTTACCAGCGTTCCCGATCGGGGAACGTCTTCATCATGCAAAAGCAAAACGATGCCGTCAACGGTTTTGTAGTGATTATTTTCAAGCACTACATATTGTCGGACAAAGCTGTTTTGGAATGAGAAAAAATCCGCAGCCGGGACGAAATGAGGGAACCGCGAGGGGCTTAGCGAGTCGCCGGGCGAGCCGTGCGTTTACGTGTGGCGGTGGTTTTGCTGGCGGTCGATTTGCGTTTCTTTTTCCACGGTGCCGCCGCTTTGCCGGCGGGTAGCGGGCCGCTGATGGTCAGGCTCAGGCCGGAACAACGGGTAACTTGCTTGCTCATCCACGCCGCTTGTTTGGTGACGAATTCTTCCAGGCTCATCTCGCCGCTCTGCACCATGTCCAGCGCCTGTTCCCAGATCGCCGTGGTGCCGGGATCGGCAATCGCCCGTGGTACGGCGTCGATCAGGCTGAACGCGGCCGGGGTGGCGGCGAGCGCCTTGCCGTTTTTCAGCAGATAACCGCGATCGATCAAACCCTGAATGATCGAGGCGCGGGTGGCTTCGGTGCCAATCCCGGTGGTGTCCTTGAGTTTCTGTTTGAGCAGCGGATCTTCCACCAGTCTGGCGACGTTTTTCATCGCCTTGATCAGATCGCCTTCGGTGTAGGGCTTGGGTGGTTGCGTCCACAGGTCCTTGAACTTGACGTCGGCGACGGCGCAGTCGACGCCCTGGCTGAGTGTCGGCAAGGTCTGCGGCGCGGCAGCCTCGCGACCCTTGGCCGGTGCCAGTGCCTCGGGCAACGCGCGTTTCCAGCCCGGTTCGATGATCTGCTTGCCGACTGCGCGCAGGGCCTGGCCCGCGCAATCGAAATCGGCCTGGGTGCGATCGTATTCATGGTTGGGCAGAAACTGCGCCAGATAGCGTGCGCGAATCAGCGTGTATACCGCGCGATGCTTGCCGGTCAGGCGTTGGAGGTTTTTCGCAGCAGCGGTGGGGATGATGCCGTGGTGCGCGCTGACCTTGGCATCGTTCCAGGCGCGCGAGCGACGCTGTGGCTCGAGATGATCGCGTAGCGCGTCGAGACCCGGATCGGCCTGGCGCAACGCGGCGAGAATGGCCGGTGCTTCGCTGTGCTGACTCAGCGGCAAGTAACCGCAATCGCTGCGCGGGTAAGTGATGACTTTGTAGGTTTCATACAGCGCTTGGGCGATGTCGAGGGTTTCCTGCGCGCCGAGGCCGAGTTTCTTCGAGCAGACTTCCTGCAAGGTGCCGAGATCGAAGGGCAGTGGCGCCACTTCGCGCATGCGCTCGGTTTTCAGTTTGACTACCCGCGCGCTGGGCGCACTGCCGATCGCCGCCGCGGCCTGCTGGGCCAGCGCCTGATTCAGGCAGCGCTCCTGCTCGTCACAGGCGTCCGTCGGCGCGCGCCACTGCGCGGTAAACCGCGTGCCGTTGTGCAGCAGATCGACATCGATTGCCCAGAACGGCACGGGCACGAAATCGGCAATACTGCGGTCGCGATCCACCACCAGCCGCAAGGTCGGCGTTTGCACCCGGCCGACCGGCAACACGCCTTGATAGCCCGACTGGCGGCCGAGCAGGGTGAACAGGCGGCTCATGTTCATGCCGATCAGCCAGTCCGCCCGCGAACGGCCCAGTGCCGAGTGATACAGGCTGAAGGTCTCTGCGCCCGGCTTGAGTGCGGCGAGCGCCTTGCGGATCGAGGCTTCGTCCAGCGCCGACAGCCACAAACGGCGGATCGGCCCGCGATAGCGGCAATGCTCGACCAATTCCCGGGCGATCATTTCGCCCTCACGGTCAGCGTCAGTGGCGATGATCAGTTCGCTGGCCTCACCGAGCAAGCGCTTCACCGCTTTGAACTGGCTGGCGGTGCGCGGCTTGACGGTCATTTTCCATGTGTCCGGAATGATCGGCAGGTCCGCCAGCACCCAACGCTTGTAGCGTGCGTCGTAGGCATCCGGCGGCGCGGTTTCGAGCAGATGGCCGATGCACCAGGTCACCGTGACGTCCGTTCCCAGCCAGCAGCCATCGCCGCGACGCCGGGCGCCGAGCACGGCCGCAATGTCTTTGGCCTGAGAAGGTTTTTCACAGAGATACAGCCGCATAGCCACCATCGTCGATCGGGGTCGGAACAGGTGCACAGAATGGCCGGACTTGGCGGTGGGGGCAACTTTTATCTGTATGGATATACATGTAAAAGTTGCTGGCCCTTACCCTCACCCTGAGGGAGAGGGGACTGATCCGGGGTGTGGAGCTTCGCCGTTCGGCTGCAACTTCATCCTGATCAGGCCTCATCAGCTATACCTGAACCGTCTCTTCGCCGTATCCAGGAGAACCCCATGAAAAGCCCCAGCCCCGTGATCAACCTTGAACAGCTCTCCGGTTGCCTGCTGGTGAAATTCCACGGCATTCAGGTGGCCGCTTCGTCCCACGTACTGATCCTCAACGAAGCCAATTATCCGCCGGTGTATTACGTGCCGCGCGAAGACATCGACGAGAAATATTTCGCCCGCACCGATCACACCAGCTATTGCCCGTACAAGGGCGATGCCAGTTATTTCAGCTTGCAGGTACCGGGGCATGAGCGGGCGAATGCGGTGTGGAGCTACGAGAACCCGAAAGTGTCGGTGGCGTCGATCCGCGATTACGTGGCGTTCTATCCGGATCAGGTGAAGTTCGAGGTGATCAAGGCGGATGCCTGAAGAGAAACGGCGAGAGCGCGAACGCTCTCGCCAACAGCGGTATCAGTTTTTATCGAGGTCGATGTTTTTCGTCTCACGCAGGCAAATCATGCCTACCACCAGACTGACCCCGGTAATCAATACCGGGTACCACAGCCCGTAAAAAATATCGCCGGTGTACACCACTAGAGCAAACGACACCGTCGGCAGGAACCCGCCGAACCAGCCGTTGCCGATGTGGTAAGGCAGCGACATCGAGGTGTAGCGGATGCGCGTCGGGAACAGCTCGACCATCAGCGCCGCCAGTGGCCCGTAGCACATCGCCGAGATAATGATCAGCGCCACAATCAGCGCAACAATCATTGGCTTGTTGATCTGCTGCATGTCGGCCTGTTGCGGGTAGCCGGCGAGGGTGATCGCGCCGCGCAGGGCGGCTTCATCGAAACCATCGAGTTTGACGTCGCCGACGCTCACCTGCACGCCACTGCCCGCCGGGGCGGCGACGCTGGAGTAGGGCAGGCCTTGTTTGACCAGGAAGGTTTTGACCTTGTCGCACGGGCTGTCGAATTTGGCTTTGCCCACCGGATCGAACTGGAAAGTGCAGGTCGCCGGATCCGCCATCACGGTGATCGGCGCCTGACGGCTGGCCAGATCGATCGCCGGGTTGGCGTAGTGGGCGAGGGATTTGAAGATCGGAAAGTACAGCGCGGTCGCCAGCAGCAAGCCCAGCATCAACACCGGTTTGCGCCCGACCTTGTCCGACAGCCAGCCAAAGAAAATGAAGAACGGCGCGCCGATGACCACGCTGACAATCAGCAGACTATTGGCCACCGCCGGGTCCATTTTCAGGAACTGGGTGAGGAAGAACAGCACGTAGAACTGCGCCGCATAGAACGTCACCGCTTGCCCGGCGTTGATGCTGAACAGGGCGATCAGCACCACTTTGAGGTTTTCCCACTTGCCGAAGGATTCGCGGATCGGCGCTTTCGAGGTTTTGCCTTCTTCCTTCATTTTCAGGTAGGCCGGCGACTCGTGCAGGCTCAGGCGGATCCAGGTGGAAATGCCCAGCAGCACGATCGACAGCAGGAACGGAATGCGCCAGCCCCAGACTTCAAACTGGTCGCCGGTGAAATACCGGCAACCGAGTACCACCAGCAGCGACAGCAACAGGCCGAGGGTCGCGGTGGACTGAATCCAGCTGGTATGGAAACCGCGCTTGCCGAGCGGCGCGTGCTCGGCCACGTAAGTCGCCGCGCCGCCGTATTCGCCGCCGAGCGCCAACCCCTGCAGCATCCGCAGCACCACCAGAATGATCGGCGCGGCAATGCCGATGCTGGCGTAGGTCGGCAACAAGCCGACGCAGAACGTCGCCACGCCCATCAGAATGATCGTCGCCAGAAACGTGTATTTGCGCCCGATCATGTCGCCCAGTCGGCCGAATACCAGCGCGCCGAACGGCCGCACGATGAAGCCGGCGGCAAACGCCATCAGGGCAAAAATGAACGCGGTGGTGTCGTTGACCCCGGCGAAAAACTGCTTGCTGATCACCGCCGCGAGCGCGCCGTAGAGAAAGAAGTCATACCACTCGAACACCGTCCCGAGGGACGAGGCGAAGATGACTTTTTGCGTGGCATTGCTGGTCGCGGCGCTGCTCGCAGTGTCCAGCGGCTGAGCGTGTTCTGACATGTCGGTATCCCTCACAGTGATTGTTTTTGTTGTTCCACTGGTGTTGCGTGTCCCGGTGTTGCGCGATGCCTTGAAGGTGATGCAAAACCCCGTGGGAGCGAGCCTGCTCGCGAAAGCGTTGTGTCAGTCAACTGCTAGGCTGAGTGAGCTACCGCATTCGCGAGCAGGCTCGCTCCCACAAGGGAGATATCCGTAGATTTGGAAAGAATCAGCTGCGCAGCCTTCTCGCCAATCATCAGCGTAGGCGAACAGGTGTTGCCGGAGATGATCCGCGGCATGATCGACGCATCGGCCACGCGCAAACCGGGCACGCCGTGTACGCGCAGTTGCGCATCGACCACCGCATCGCCGTCATTGCCCATGCGGCAGGTGCCGACCGGATGGAAAATCGTCGTGCCGATTTTCGCCGCCGCTTCGTGCAGTTGCTCCTCGGTTTGCAGGCTGTCGCCCGGCAGATACTCGACGGGTTTGAACCCGCGCAGGGCAGGCGCGCTGACGATGCGTCGGGTTAACCGAATCGCGTCCGCGGCCACCCGCAGATCTTCAGGATGGCTCAAGTAATTGGGGTTAATCAGCGGTGCCTGCTGCGGGTCCGCCGAACGAATTTCGATGCGCCCGCGGCTTTGCGGACGCAGATCGCACACCGAGGCGGTGAACGCCGGAAAGCTGTGCAGCGGCTCGCCGAAACGCTCCAGCGACAGCGGCTGGACGTGGTATTCAAGATTCGCCGACGTCTGTTCCGGCCCCGAGCGCGCAAACGCGCCCAATTGACTAGGCGCCATCGACAGCGGCCCGCTGCGGTCATACAGATAACGCAGGCCCATGCCCATCTTGCCCCAGACACTGCCGGCGATCTGGTTCAGCGTGCGCGCATTTTCCAGTTGATAGATCAGCCGCAGTTGCAGGTGATCCTGCAGATTGCCACCGACGCCCGGCAGTTCATGAATCACGCCGATGCCCAAGCGTTCGAGCAGTGGTCGAGGTCCGATCCCGGAGCGCTGCAGAATGCTCGGCGAACCCACTGACCCGGCGCACAGCACGATCTCCTTGCGCGCCTTGAATTGTTTGACCTGGCCTTCATGCCGCGCACTGACTTTCGAGGCGCGGCCATCCTCCAGCAGCACGCGGTCGACCTCGACGCCGGTCAGCACGGTCAGATTCGCGCGGTTGCGCACGGGTTTCAAAAACGCCTTGGCGGCATTCCAGCGCACCCCGGCTTTCTGGTTGACCTGAAAGTAGCCGCAACCCTCGTTGTCGCCCTGATTGAAGTCGCTGACGCTGGCAATCCCGCTCTGCTCGGCCGCGCTGCGAAAGGCATCGAGAATCGGCCACGACAAGCGCTGCTGCTCGACCCGCCATTCGCCTTGGGCGCCATGAAAATCAGCGCTGCCGGCAAAGTGGTTTTCGCTCTGTTTGAACAACGGCAATACATCGTTCCACGCCCAACCGGGATTGCCCTCGGCGGCCCAGCCGTCGTAGTCGCTGGTCTGGCCGCGCATGTAGATCATGCCGTTGATCGACGAGCAACCGCCCAGCACTTTACCGCGCGGATAGCTCAGCGCGCGGCCGTTGAGGCCGGTCTGTTGTTCGGTTTTGAAACACCAGTCGGTGCGCGGATTACCGATGCAGAACAGGTAACCGACCGGAATGTGAATCCATGCATAGTTGTCGCGCCCGCCGGCTTCGAGCAACAGCACGCGGTGCTGCGGGTCGGCCGACAATCGATTGGCCAGCACACAGCCGGCCGGACCGGCGCCGACCACGATGTAGTCGTATTCATCGAGGGACGTCTGCATTCCCTGACCTCGCTTGTTGTTTTTATTGTCGGACACTCTAGTTGTTAGCTTTCGTTAAAAGAATGTTAGTTTTTGCGCAGCCGCTGTGCGTTTTCAAACAGCCCGCATTGACCTTAGCTGACAAGGAAGCGCCATGTTCGACTGGAACGACCTGCGGTTTTTTCTTGAGCTGCAACGCAGCGGCCGCCTGCTCACCGCCGCCCGCCGGCTCAACACCACCCATGCCACCGTCGCCCGCCACATCGAAGCCGTCGAGAAAAGCCTCGGTACCGCGCTGTTCGTCCAGCACGCTCAAGGGTACGAGATGACCCCGGCCGGGGAGGCGCTGCTCAAGCATGCCGAAGCGATGGAAAACGTCGCGCTGCTGGCCCAGGAAGAAATCACCCAGTCCAGCGCGCCGCTGGGCAAGATCCGCGTTGGCGTGACCGAAGGCCTCGGCGTCAAGTTTCTCGCCAGTCGCATGATCGGCCTGTTCGAACGCTATCCGGGGCTGGAGGTGGAGCTGGTTGCGGTGCCGCGCTTTGTCAGCATCCTCAACCGCGAGGCGGAAATCAGCATCCACCTCGAACGCCCGGCGGCGGACATGCTGGTCACCCGTAAACTCACCGACTACCGACTGGCGCTCTATGCCAGCCAGGCTTATCTGGACAAGGCGCCGCAACTGCAAAGCCGCGAAGATCTCGGCCGTCATGCGTGGATCGGCTATGTCGATGATCTGCTGTTCAGTCAAGAACTGATGTTCCTCAACAGCTTTTGCCGCAGCCCGCGCGTGGTGTTCCACAGCACCAGCGTCATCGCCCAGCAGGAAGCCGCTCGCTCCGGACTGGGCATTGCGGTTTTGCCGTGTTACATGGCCGCTTCCGATCCAGAACTGGTGCCATTGCTGCCGGATGAAAGCATTGAACGCAGTTACTGGATCAGTACGCGGCGTGAGTTGCACAAGTCAGTGCGCCTGCGTGTGGTCTGGGATTATGTGGTGGGGTTGTGTGAGGCGGAGCAGGGGTTGCTGCTCGGTTAACCGCCTCACAGAAATCCCCCTGTAGGCCTTCGCCTGCTCGCGATAGCGGTGTGTCAGTCAATATGATTTTGAATGATAGACCGCTATCGCGAGCAGGCGAAGGCCTACAAGGGGCAGCATTTCAGGTTGCGAAATATATGGATATCCGTATATTCGATTTCCCGTATGTCTTGGGCCCACCCCATGCTCACTCCCACCGAAGTCTTCAAAAGCCTCGCCGATGAAACCCGCGTCCGCGCCATGTTGCTGATCGCCGCGCAGGCTGAGCTGTGCGTCTGCGAACTGATGTGCGCGCTCAACGACAGCCAACCGAAGATCAGCCGCCACCTCGCGCAATTGCGCAGCAATGGCCTGCTGCTCGACCGGCGCCAGGGCCAGTGGGTCTATTACCGCCTCAATCCGGATCTGCCAGCGTGGATCGCACAAATCCTGCAGATGACGTCCGAAGCCAACACCGCCTGGCTGCAGGACAACATCGCCCGCCTGCAGAACATGCACGGGCGTCCGGTTCGTGAAGCAGCGTGCTGCTGATGGAGAAAAAAACCATGCGTGTCTTGTTTATGTGCACGGCCAACAGTTGCCGCAGCATCCTTTCTGAAGCCATGTTCAATCACTTGGCGCCAGCGGGATTCGAAGCGGTGAGTGCCGGCAGTTTCCCCAAAGGTCAGGTGTTGCCGCGCAGCCTGTCGACACTGCAACAGGCCGGCATCGCCATTGAAGGCTTGCACAGCAAAGGCAACGACGCTTTTGCAAGCAACCCGCCGGATATCGTCATCACCGTGTGCGACAAAGCCGCCGGCGAGACTTGCCCAGTGTATTTCGGTCCGGCGCTGAAATCCCACTGGGGGCTGGAAGATCCCTCGGAAGTCAGCGGTGACGAGGCGACGATTGAGGCGGCTTTTCGCGCGACATTGGCGCGCATCGGACATCGCTGCCAGGCCTTTCTCGATCTGCCTTTTGAAACCCTCAGCCGCGATGAACTGAAAACCGCGCTCGACCGCATCGGTACGCTTTAAGGAGAACCCATGTCCGCCGATCTACCCAACCTCGATCCCAGCCTGTTCGATGACGGCAAACCTGTGAAACCGGGTGAACACAAGCCACGCATCCTGCTGCTCTACGGCTCGACCCGCGAGCGTTCGTTCAGCCGTTTGCTTGTCGAGGAGGCCGCGCGCCTGCTTGAGCACTTCGGTGCCGAAACACGCATTTTCAACCCGTCCGGTCTGCCACTGCCCGACGACGCTCCTGTCGACCATCCAAAAGTGCAGGAACTGCGCGAGCTGGTGCTGTGGTCGGAAGGCCAGGTCTGGTGTTCACCGGAACGCCACGGCGCGATGTCCGGCGTGTTCAAGGCACAGATCGACTGGGTCCCGCTGGAACTTGGCGCCGTACGCCCGACCCAGGGCAAAACGCTCGCAGTGATGCAGGTGTGCGGCGGTTCGCAGTCGTTCAACGTGGTCAATCAATTGCGCGTGCTCGGTCGCTGGATGCGCATGTTCACCATCCCCAACCAATCCTCGGTGCCCAAGGCCTACATGGAATTCGACGAAGCGGGGCGGATGAAACCGTCGCCGTTCTACGACCGCGTGGTGGATGTGATGGAGGAACTGGTGAAGTTCACCGTATTGCTGCGCGGGCACCAGGCGCATCTGGTCGACCGCTACTCCGAGCGCAAGGAAAGCGCCGAGCAGTTGATGGCCCGGGTCAACCAGCGCTCGATCTGAGGCCGTCCCCCGACGAGGGACAGCTGTTTTCACGAGCGGTAACGACGGCTGGAAATTCGCTGACAGCATCGATGGCTGTCAGGCGGAGTTCGTCTCGGTCCCCGATCCCTGACGGGCTCAGCGACGAACAGCTGCTGATGTGCCCGGACAGCATGTCCACCGGTTCTGCGGCGCCGCGCAATCATTGTGGTCTTTGACAGTAAGCTCAACCCGGCGGCGGCTCGCGGGTGCTGCGTTGTGACGTGGGGCGCGGTTGTCCGTCGGGGATCGACAACGTGGCGCGCAGGCCCCCTTCGGCACGGTTGACCAAGGTGATTTGTCCGCCCAGGCGCGTGGCGATGGTGTTGACGATGGTCAGCCCCAGCCCCGCACCGTTGGCATTGCCGCGAGAATAGAAACGTTCGAACAAGCGCGCCCGGTCGGCTTCATCGATGCCCGGCCCCTGATCGTCGACGCTCAAGTGATAAAACCCCTCGCACTGGCTGAGCAGCACGGTGATTACGCCGTATTCGGGGGAAAAGTTCGCAGCATTGGTGATCAGGTTGTTCAGGGCAATGTCGATCGTGCCGGGGCTGGCCATGATGTTGAACGGCTGGGCGCTGTCTTCAAAGGCCAGCTCCAGATGTTTGCTCAGCAACCATGGCGTCAGTTGCACCAGGCTGTTGCGCACGGTTTCGCTGAGGTCGATGGGTTTCAGCGGCGGCGGATCGGGTTTCGGTTCCAGGCGCGCCATGGTCAGCAATTGGTTGACCAGGCGACTGGTGCGGTCGACCCCGGCAATCAGAAACGCCAACGATTCGCGGCGCTCCAGTTCGGTGCCGGCCTCTTGCAGATTTTGCGCATGCACCCGCAACACCGCCAGCGGCGTGCGCATTTCGTGGGCGGCGTCGGCGATGAAGCGCCGTTCACGGCCAAGCACTTGCTGAATCTGCGCGAGCATGCGGTTGAGCGCCGCCTGCATCGGTTCCAGCTCACTGGGCAACGGCGCCAGTTGCAACGGTTCCAGCGAACCGCTGTGACGGGCGCGCAGCGTCTCAGCCATGTTTGCCAAGGGCTTGAGGCCCCAGCCGATGGCCAGCCAGACCATCGCTGCGAGCAGCAAGCTGCCGACCACATTCGGCCACAGGGTATGACGGACGATGCGGTCGACCAGATCGGCGCGCACATCGTCGCGCTCACCGACCCAGATGCGCAGGTTGTTCTGCGGGTCTTCGAGCAGAAAGGCGCGCCAGTGGCGGTTGTTCAGATCCACCACATCGCTGAAACCGGGCTGCGTCGGCGGCGCCTTGAAGGACGGGGCGCTGGCGGTGTGCACCAACACATCGCCTGCAGGATTCCACACCTGAAAGGCGATTTTCCGTTCATAAGGATGACCATCACCGCGCGGCACCGCTTCGCCCAGCGCCGAGTTGAACGCCTGGTACAGTTCGGCGTGCTGTTTGCTGGCCAGAGGCATACGCATCACGCCTTGCAGCAGGCGCGCGTTCTGCGCCAATTGCGCGTCGTAGACCTCGGCGATTTCGTGATTGCTGTCGTGCAGGTTGAAGGTGCTGAGAATTGCGAGGCCGGCCAGCAACAGGCCGATGATCAGCGTCAGCGTGCGGCGGCGGATTGAGGTCATCGGCGCTCCTCCACCAGATAACCCACGCCACGAATGGTGCGGATCAGATCAGTGGACAACTTCTTGCGCAGATGATGGATGTGCACTTCGAGGGTGTTGCTTTCGGCTTCTTCGTTCCAGCCGTAAAGCAGTTGCATCAGTTGATCGCGGGTCATCACCCGGCCCGGTGGCGACAGCAGTTCGTGGAGCAACTGATATTCCTTGGGCGTCAGGGCCACAGACTGGCCCTGATAGCTGACTTGCTGGGTGCCGGGGTTGAGGCTGATGCCGGCATGTTCAATCAACGCCTGAGCGCGCCCGGCACTTCGCCGCAACAACGCGCGCAAGCGTGCCTTGAGTTCGTCCAGATCGAACGGTTTGATCAGATAGTCGTCGGCCCCGGCGTCGAGCCCGGCGATGCGATCTTCGGTGGCGTCGCGGGCGGTCAGAATCAGCACCGGCAGACTCGAACCGCTGTCGCGCAGGCGGCGCAGTACTTGCAGGCCGTCCATGCGCGGCAGACCGAGGTCCAGCACGGCGACATCGAAGGTTTCGCTGAGCAGCGCATGCAACGCACTGCTGCCGTCCTTGAGCCAGTCGACGGTGTAACCCTCGCGGCCCAGCGCCTGATGAATGCCTTCACCCAGCGCCACGTCATCCTCAACCAGTAATAAACGCACGCGAACTCCTGTCAGTCGAGTTTCTTGTTGACCTCTACCAAGAGCGCGGCGATCTCTTTGCGGCGCCCGGCATCGGCGCTTTCGCGGCCGGGTCGCGGCGCTGCCTGCAGGGCTTTTTGCAGCGCCGCTTTCGCTTCAGCGTAGCGCTTTTGACGGTAGAGGTGATCGCCCCAGAAGTACAGACTGTCGATGCCGTTGGGGTTGAGTTGCAAGGCTTGTTTGAGCATCTGCTCGGCTTTGTCGCTGTCGCCGAATCCGATTGGCCATCCTGGCACCCGATCGTACAGTGCGGCGAGGCTGGTGTAGGCCGAGCCTTGCAGGGCCTTGGGGTCGAGGCTCAAGGATTTTTCCAGGTCAGCCTTGGCGTCTTTGGCTTTGCCCAGAGCGCCGAGCCCGCCCTCGGCGCCGGCCCAACTGCTGGTGACGATGCCTTTCCAGATCCACGCTTCGGCCACCGAGGGCCGCTGCGTGGTGAACGCATTGGCTTCGCTGGCCAATTGTTCGAAGGCGGCGGCGCGCTGTTTTTCCGCCACTTCATATTGAATGTGCGCCCAGTTCTGCTGGATGCCCTCAAGACGTTTCTGGTCGGCCGGTTCCAGCGCCCAGACACTTTGACTCAGAGCGGCGAGCAACAGGCATGCGGATAGTTTTTTCATGGTTTTGACGACTCGTTGTCAGGTTTTTTTTCACTGAGACGGCGGATCAGCGGCAACTGCTTGCGCAGCCCTCGATCAACCAGATGCGGGAGCAGATTGTTCAGGCGGACGAAGAAGCGTTCCGGCCAGCCCAGGTAGAGGTCGCGGCGATTGCCGGCAATCGCGTGGATCACCGCCGAGGCCACGGTTTGCGGATCGTCGACATTGGCCTTGAGTGCGTCGTTCAACGCTTGCGCCGCGGCGCTGTTCATCGCGGTGCGCGTGGCGCGGGGCGCGACGTAGAGCACGCTGACCCGGGTGTCGGCGAGCTCCCGGCGCAGTGCCTCGGAAAATCCGCGCAAAGCAAACTTGGTCGCGCAATAGCTGGCGTAACCCGGGTAGCCGATCGAGCCGTAGGTCGAGCCGACGTTGACCACCATGGCGCTGTCAGCCTGCTTGAGCAGCGGCAGCAGCAGCTTGGTCAGGCACATTGGCGCACTGATATTCACCGCCAGCATCGCGTTGATGTCGCTGTCATCCAGCTGTTCAAGCATGGCGAAGTGATTGACCCCGGCGGCATTGATCAGCAGGTTGATGCCACCGATGGCTTCGGCGGCAACCAGCACTTTATGGCGGTCGCTGAGGAAGGTCAGGTCGGCGGCGACCCAGCACAACGATTCGGGGTAGCGCTTGAGCAGCGGCGCCAGTGCCGTTTGATGCCGCGCCACCGCCAGCACGTGAGCACCGGCGGCGCACAAGGTTTCGGCGATGGCCAGACCGATGCCGCCACTGGCGCCGGTCAGCACCACCCGCGCATCACGCAGCTGCATGTCGAGCCTCCGCGTCTCGCGGCAAGCCACGGAACATGTCGGTGTACAGGCGATAGACGACCTTCGAGGCATGGATCACGGCGGCCTGGTCTGCAGGATCCTCCAGCTGATTCATCAGGCGCCGATAGGTTTGCATGTGCTCGATGTCGAGTGAGCCGTGGGAACTCAGGTAGCTGAACGCCGTTTCGGGCAGCGCCAGACGCTCGCGAATGCTGCCCGCCGCGTGGGTGGCCAGAGCGATGCTGGTGCCTTCGAGCACGTTGACCATGCCGAACAGACCCACCGGATTGCCTCGAGCGATCAGGTCGTAAAGGAAGCTGACCATCAGCTCGATCGACAACGACGGCTGACCGTCGCGCACCGCATCACGATCGCCGCCACACGCGGCGATGTCGTTGAGTACCCAGTGCTCGTGGCCGTATTCGTCTTCGATGTACTCGGCCACCGCTTTGCGCAGCCATTCCAGGCGCGTCGGCAGCCGCGCGCCGCAGGCCATCATCAGCGGCACGGTGTGGCGCACGTGGTAATACGCCTGAGCGAGAAAAGCCCGATAGCTGTCGAGGCTGACCTTGCCTTGCAGGGCATCCAGAATGATCGGCAGGTTGAACAGTTCGTGGCGTTCCTGTTGCGTGGCTTCTTGCAAGGTGTCAAAAAAACTCATGATGCGGATTCCTCGGAAATGGCCGATTCAGTCAATTGCGCGTGGTACTGCGCGACGATGGCGTCGCGACGCGGGCGGCCGTTGGCGGTGAGCAAGCCATTGGCGGCGGTGAAGGGCCGTGGCAGGCGCGTCCACTGATGCACCTGGGCGTAATCGGGCAAAGCCGCGTTGGCCTCGGCGACGGTGGCGGCCAGTTCGGCATCGCTGCAGTCCGGACGATGCGGCCAGAGCAGGGCGTGATTGCGCGGCAAGGCCTCGCCGTACACGAACGCCTGAGCGATGTGGCGGCGCTGGGTCAGCTCCGACTCGACCCATTCCGGGTTGACGTTGCGCCCGAAACTGGTGACGAACTGGTGCTTCTTGCGGCCCTTGAGATAGAGAAAACCTTCCGGATCGAACTCACCGAGATCGCCGCTCGGCCACCATTCTTCGACGGGGTGTGGCTCGCCCAGATAACCCAGCAGCAACGAGCCCTTGATCATCACTTCGCCATCGGCGGCCAGCCGTACTTCGACATGCGGCAACGGTCGGCCGACGCTGCCAGGGCGGCGCGCGCCGGGGAGGTTGAGGCAAACCACCGAGGCGCATTCGGACAAACCGTAACCTTCGTATACCGGCAGCCCGACCCGTTGCGCGCGGTGCAACAGATCCTCCGAGACCCGCGCACCACCGACAGCGGCAAAGCGCAGGGTTTGCGGGTCGAAGGCTTTTTGTTCGGCGGCGCTGACCAGCAACAGCAGCAACTGCGGCACCAGGATCAGACTCTGCGGCGCACGGCTGGCCAGATAGCCGAGCAGGCGCGGAACTTCAACGCCGCTGGCGCCTTGAATGCCGAGGGTTTTCTGGCTCGGCAAACTCAACAGGGCGCCGGCATACAGCGCTGCATAGCAACCGAGGTTCTCCAGCAGGATCGCCAACGGCAACAGCGTCAGATGATGTTGCGGGCCGGTCGCTTCGCTGGCCTGATCCAGCTCCCGGGCCACCCGCAGCAGGCTGTCGGCGCTCAGGCACACACCTTTCGGCGTGCCGGTGGTGCCGGACGTGAAGGTCAGTTTCGCCGTGCCGACCGGCATCCGGCTCGGACCACTGAAGGCGCGGCACCAGAACTCGCCACGTTGTTCATAGCCGGCCGCGAGCAATTCGGCGTGCAGTGCTGGCTCGGCGATCACCCGTTCCGCCTGGCTCTGCTCTAGACAGTGAACGCGTTGCGCAGCACTGAAAAACGGCGGCAGGGTCACGCATGTCAGGCCTTCAAACAGCACGGCCAGGTCCCAGAGCATGGCGTCGACGCCATTGTCCAACGCCAGCGCGATGACCTGCGCCTGCTCATCGCGCAGGCGCTCCTGGCGATACAGCACCTCGGCATACACCGTGGCGTAATCGAGTTTCAGCGTATCGCCCCACAGGGCCGTCGCGTTGTCATTGCGCCGGGCATGGTCGCGCAGGGTTTCCTGGAAGCGTTGCAGTTCAAGCGACATGGCAGGCTCCTTCAATCGAGGTCGACAAACCCAGGCGGGTGAACAGACCGCTATTGCGCAAATGGATGAACCCGGCGCGGATGTTGCCGACGTGCACCCAAGGCTTGCTTTGGTAATAACTGCCCCAGTGTTGACGCTCGTCACCCAATCGTTGCGGGTCAGCGGCGCACAATGTCACTGGTTTCAAACCCAGGCGATGGAAGCTGTTGACCAGGCCGATGTTGCCGGTGAACGTCACCCATTCCAGGCCGCCCATGGCCAGCAGGTAGGTGATGGCGATGATGCTCAGGCGCGCGCTGCCGGTGTCACTGGCGGCGAGATTGCCGACCTCGACGATGGCGCTGCGCTCGACCGGACGATCCGCCGCTGCGCTGATCAACGGCTCGATCAGCTCATCCAGATAGCGCTCAAGGAACAGTGATTCCAGATGCGCGCGACGCACCCCGGCCACGGCGCACAACTCGCCGTCGCCATTGTGCATGCCGAACAGCTCGGGCATGAAGTGACGGATATCGGCACCGTGGGCCTTGCGAAAGCGTTGCTGGATAAAGCTTTCAAACGTCGCTCGCAGAGTGTCGTCGGGCAGCGCGCCGGTTAGTGTCATCTGCGGTGTTTCGGCTTGGCCGAAGCGCAGGGGCAGGGCGATGTTCCAATCAAATTCGGGCATGGGCAGAACGCCTCCCTCAATAGGTTTGAGGCGAGTATCGGAGGCATTTCTTAACGAAGTCTGAAGGTGAAAAAAGGTTAACCTGAGGGTCTGTCTTCAGACTCTCTTAAGACTGGGCAGGCAGGGTAACGCCGTCGGTTTGCCCGGCACCAGGACCGAGACGATCGAGTCAATCGACCGTCATTCATAACCATCACGAGGCGCTTCTCATGACCCGTAACATCGGCGCAAGCCGTTATGGAAAACTGTCTGTCACCTTGCACTGGCTGATGCTGGCGCTGTTTGTCGGCGTCTACGCCTGCGTTGAAATCAAAGGCTATCTGCCCAAGGGCAGCGAAGCGCGTGGCCTGCTGATGGGCTTTCACGGGTTGTTCGGCGCGAGCATTTTTGTTCTGGTGTGGGTCCGCCTGTTCGGTCGCCTCAGTCCGCGGCCACCGATCGTTCCGAAACCGCCAGCCTGGCAGACCGGGATCGCACACCTGACTCACCTGGCGCTTTATGGCTTGATGATTGCCACGCCGATTCTCGCCTGGCTGATGCTGGCCGCTGGTGACAAACCGTTCCCGTACTTCGGTTTCCACGTCCCGGCGCCAGTGGTCATCGACCCTGACTTCGCCAAACAACTGAAGTACTGGCATGAACTGATCGGCAGCAGCGGCTACTGGCTGATCGGCCTGCATGCCTTTGCCGGGTTGTTCCACCATTACTGGGTTCGCGATAACACCCTGGTGCGCATGCTGCCCGGTCGCGGGCCATCGCGCTGAGCGGCAGCGCCAGCTCTTTCGTCGCCGCGTTCGGCGCTGTATGAGGTCAATGCGACGACACAAACGGCGAAGGCGTGCTCGGTGCCGGCAAAGCATACGTGCGTTTCATCCACGCCACTTCCGCCAGCGGGGTGCGGCCGAAGAAGCGTTTGAAGTCGCGGCTGAATTGCGAGGCGCTTTCGTAGCCGACCAGGAACGCTGAGCGGGCCGCAGTGAAATCATTGCGCAGCATCAGCAACCGCGCCTGATGCAAGCGTGTCGATTTGAGGTACTGCATCGGCGAGGTGTCGGTGACCTTGCGAAAGTGCAGGTGAAAGTTCGGCACGCTCATCTGCGCTTCCTCGGCCAGCGCTTCGACATCCAGGTGCTCGTGATAACAGCTGTGGATTTTATGAATTGCGCGGGTCACTTTGCCGAACTGACCTTGCTGGGCGATGGCCGCGCGCAACGTGCCGCCCTGGGCGCCGGTGAGAATGCGGTAGTACAGCTCGCGCAACATCGCCGGGCCGAGGATCTGCGCGTCGTTGCGGTCGTTCATGATGTGCAGAAAGCGCAAGGTCGACTCGCGCAGCGCATCATCCATCGGCGAGGCGTACATGCCGCGCGGCGCCGTGGCGTCGAAGCCACGGACCTCATCGACCTGCTGAATCAGCTCGCCGGCGAGGGCGAAATCCAGACGCAGATACACCGCCAGCATCGGCTGATCTTCGCTGGCATCGGTTTCCATGGTGAACGGCACCGGCACGGAAACCACCAGATAATGCTGGGCGTCGTAGATGTAGATCTCGTCGCCCAGGTAGCCGCGTTTCTGCCCCTGACAGAGGATCACGATACCCGGCTCGTACAACACCGGCGTGCGCGTCAACGGGCGGTTGGAACGCAGAAACCGCACGTCGTCGAGCACGCTCAGGTTGTAGCCCTCGAGCGGCGCCAGTTCGCTCATCAACTGCACCATTTGCGCCGTCGTCAGGTCTTCGGATTTCGCCATCCACTGCACCTTTTTTCACGCGGCTGCTCAGCCATCGGTAGAACAGCTGAGCGCCTGCCATTGCTCAATACTCTCCGCCGTGCGCTGCAACTTGTCACGCACCAACGCGACGGCGTCGCTGCCCAACAGCAGGTGCGCGGGTGGGGCAGGGCTGGCGATCAGCGTCAGCATGGCCCGCGCGGCTTTCTGCGGATCGCCGAGTTGCTGGCCGCTTTTCTCTTCGCGCGCCTTGCGCACCGGGTCGAAGCTTGCATCGTAGTCGCTGATGCTGCGCGGCGTGCGCTGCATCGAACGCCCGGCCCAGTCGGTACGAAAAGACCCCGGCGCGACTGCCGTGACGAAAATATTGAAGGGGGCGAGCTCTTTGCTCAAGGTATCGGAAATGCCTTCCAGAGCGAATTTGCTGCCGCAGTAATAGGCGATGCCGGGCATGGTGATATAGCCGCCCATGGAGGTGATGTTGACGATATGCCCGGCGCGGCGCTGGCGGAAATACGGCACGAACGCCTTGGTTACCGCCACTGCGCCAAACACATTCACATCGAACTGACGGCGCATCTCCGCCAGCGGCGATTCCTCGAAAACCCCTTCGTGACCATAACCGGCGTTATTCACCAGTACGTCCACTGCCCCATAACTTTTTTCGACGGCGGCGACCACGCTGTCGATGGCTTCGAAATCGGTCACGTCCAGCAGCACGCCATGGGCGCGTTCCGGCGCCAGCGCCTCGAACGTCGCCACCGCTGATTCGCTGCGCACGGTGCCAATCACCCGGTGGCCCTCGGCGAGCGCCTGCTTCGCCAGCGCTTGGCCAAAGCCGCTGCTGACACCGGTGATGAACAGGGTTTTTGCAGTCTTCATGTCGCACACTCCAGAACAGACAAGGTGCGAGCATGCTAGGGCGAAGGAGGGCGGGGGACGATGCCGAATCGGATCTGAGTATTGCCTGTTCCTATCAGCGAGGTTGGCGGATGCCGGATTTACTCCGGCACACTTTCAGCCGACAGACGTAACACTGACCGTCTGCGCAGGATGCCGCGAAGTCAGCAAACCGATAAACGATATTGCCAGCGCCAGACCAATCGTCGTGCTCACTTCGGTGCGGTGTTCCGGGGTGATCATCATCACCGCCAGCGCGGCGCAGATGAACGCAATCACCAGCCAGGTCAGCCACGGAAACAGCCACATGCGGAAGGTCAGCTCAACGTTCTGCCGGCGCAACATCCGCCGCATGCGCAGTTGCGACACGGCGATCGCCAGGTACACCAGCAAGGCAATCGCGCCGGAACTGGCCAGCAAAAACTCGAACAACCCGGCCGGCATCACATAGCTCCACACGGTGATCGCCGCGCCCAGCACGGTGCTGGCGATGACCGCCGCACGCGGCACGCCTTCGGACGAGGTCACTTTCAACGCCTTCGGCGCATCGCCACGCCGGCCCAGCGAATAGAGCATGCGCGAGGCGATGTAGATCGACGAGTTCATGCAACTCGCCACCGCGATCAGCACAACTACATCGACCATGAATTTGGCGTGCGGAATGTTCATGATTTCCAGCGCCCGCTGATAGGAACCGACCGAGGCCAAAAGCGGGTCATTCCACGGCACCACCGAAATCACCACGAAGATCGACAGCAGATAAAACACGCCGATGCGCCAGATCACCGAGCGCGTGGCCTTGGCAATGTTCTGCGCCGGGTTATTCGATTCGGCTGCGGCGATGGTCACCGCTTCGGTGCCGATGAAACTGAACATGATGGTAATGAACGCACCGACCACCGCCGACAAACCGTTCGGCGCAAACCCACCGTGTGCCGCCATCAGACCGCTCAAGCCGCTGACTTCACGGTCGGGAATCCAGCCCATCAACACCGCAAATCCAACGCCGATAAAGCCGATGATCGCCACCACCTTGGCCATGGCAAACCAGAACTCGAACTCGCCGTATTTCGACACGCTGAACAGGTTGGTCACCACCAGCGCAATGATCGAGCCCAAGGCGAACAGCCAGGCATCCACCTGTGGAAACCATTGATGCAGCACATGCCCGGCCGCCAGCGCTTCGATCGGAATCACCAGCACCCAGAACCACCAGTACAACCAGCCGATGGTAAACCCGGCCCAACGCCCGATGGCCTGATCGGCATAGGTGGAAAACGACCCGGTGTCCGGGTTGGCCACCGCCATCTCGCCGAGCATGCGCATGACCAGCACTACCAACAACCCGGAAAACAGATAAGCCAGCAACACCGCCGGCCCGGCCGCCGCAATGGCATGCCCCGAACCGACAAACAAACCGGCGCCGATGATCCCGGCGATAGACAGCATCGTCACATGACGAGGCTTGAAGCCCTGCGCCAAGTGGCCAGTCGAATCCTTGGAGGTGGGGCTGATCATTGATTTCTTATTCTCTGCTGATCGACGTTAAAGCGAATGAAAAGGGCCGAGCGATTACCGATGGTGCTTGCTGAACAGCTCTAAATCGGCCCTTTTGAACGTCGCAGTGCTTATTGAATCCGTCGCAATGGACGGGAGTTTTGCGCAAAAGCTGCGTCACCTTACCCGGCTTGTACGCCGAATCAGATGCCTGATCACGCCGCGGTTGTGTCTGATATCGACATTGGGGTGGGGGATTGTTTGAAGTGAGAACTGGTTGGTCATGGGGTGTGTAGGAGGACAGCGAACTGACGATATTTACAGATCAATCCGATTTTCCTGCGGGTGAAGGGAGGTCGATCGAGCTGGCATCCGCTCTCGATAAATCTGAGCGATCTCATCGTTTCTGGATTCACCGTCAACCGTCCAGACCGGCGATTCTCATCAATCTCCCCCAATCGGTTCCCTCTCCCTCCGGGAGAGGGCTAGGGTGAGGGCAGCCATTTTCAGCACCCGCCACAACACCGGAATTGCCACCGTCCTGGATTGTTTGAAGCGAGCACTGGTTACCAGGACGACGAAGCTCTCCAATCTCTCCCAATCGGTCCCCTCTCCCTCCGGGAGAGGGCTAGGGTGAGGGCGGCCATATCAGCACCTGCCACGACTCCCGAATCGCCACCGTCCTGGATTGTTTGAAGCGAGCACTGGTTATCAGGACGACGAAGCTCTCCAATCTCCCCCAATCGGTTCCCTCTCCCTCCGGGAGAGGGCTAGGGTGAGGGCAGCCATATCAGCACCCGCCGCAACTTCCGAATTGCCACCGTCCGATGTGCCCCAATGGGCAATACCCGATCACAAACAGGCAAGGGCAAAACCATCCAGCAAAGCACTAAACGCAAAATCCAGCATTTGTTTAAAAGCGAAAAAAGCACTCCACCCAAACCCTACAACGCCTTGCGCCGTTACCTACGACTACGCCAGAATCGGCCGGCTTGTGCGTCTAGTGCGCCGGTTCTATCGTTTGGCGGTCACTGAAAAAGCAGTGATCGGGTTTGGTAGCCCGGTGTTAGATGTGCAGCTCCGTCATTGCCGAGATTCTTCGTTTCGGCTTTATGGTGGTCATGCACAGGGCGTCCTAGTGCGCGCCGGATCCTAACACCCGGTCTACCAACCTGTGCATGGCCGCCACCCTTCGTTTGGTAGCGAAAGGGTGAAGCCTCCACTCAATGTGTTAGGAGCTTCATCTATGTTCAAAGTCACGCCGAACCCACCCGAAACCGACCCCGCATCCCCCTACGAATCTCCCGATTCCAAGCGCTTCCACCCAGCCGCCGAACGCGCCCTCGACCACTACCTCAGACCCGCCAGCCAGATCATGGCCAGCGTCAACGAACCCGAACGCATGTACCTCGCCAACCCGAAATTCGACAGTGAATCGCTGCTCGCCAACGCCAGCGAAACCCTCGGCTCCGCCAGCGAAATGCTGGTCAACTTCGCCGCCATGCTCGACCCCCAACACCGCAAAACCGCGCTGGGCATCGCCCAGGTCGTGATGCTCGGCGAGCTCGCCGTCAACCAGGCGCTCGACAACGTCGAAGTCGCCAGCTGACCGCAACAACGACGAGGGGAAACCCTCGTCGCAACATCGAACCAAACCGCGCTGGCACACCGCCACGCCTTGCGCCGCCCAGCCCCGACTGTCACGCTTCGCGCCGTTCTCAAGGATCAGGACCAAGGAAACAAGGATGAGTGGCTACGTACCCAATCCCCCGAAAAACTACCGCTACGAACAAGCCAAACCCGTCGACCTCCACGCTCAGCACTGGGCGGAATACGAAAAACACGGCAAAGAACCCGCGCCCGAGCCTGAGAAAGTTGGGATCGCGCTGCGCATTGGGGTGTTTTTTGATGGGACGGGGAATAATGCGAATAACACGGCGGCTGGGTTGCTGTGTGGAGCGCAGCATCCCATAGCTCCCGAGGATATCCCCGCCAGTTGCCAGCCCTATATGAAGGATCCTGACAGCAGTTATGGCGCCGGGCCGACCAATGTGCAGAAATTATTCTCCTTGTATAAAAAGACCCAGAAAGCCGAGGGCGATGGCTTTCTAAAGGACGTATCAAGCCCGATTTATGTCGAAGGTATAGGGACCGACAGCAATAAGAAAGACAGCGTCGTGGGCTCCGCAATGGGGCGGGGTGAGACTGGTGTCGTGGGGCGTGTGCAGTCGTCTTTTACGCAAATAAAACAGGCAATAGAAGAGGCACTGCAAGAAAATCCCAACTGTGAGATAGCCTCTCTGACTTTTGATGCATTCGGTTTCAGCCGTGGGGCAGCCGCTGCACGGCACTTCTCGAACGAAGTCGTGCGGGGTAAGCAGGGGGCTTTAGGAAGCCTGCTTAGCAGTAACGCCAGAGATTTCAGCCGTAACTTTGATAGCCAATTCGGAGGCGGCATTAAAATGGGTTTTATCGGGCTATTCGATACGGTGCCCTCCATAGCCGGTTTTACCAATTTTGGACGAGTGAAGAGCCCCGTCGCTCCTGGTGTGAGGCTTTACCTGGATCGTCAATACTTCACGGATGTAGTCCATCTCGTAGCCCGTGATGAATGCCGCGCCAATTTTGCCCTCAGCCGAGTAAAACCCGCCCACCCCGAGTACGCCTTTCCCGGTGTCCATTCGGATATAGGCGGCAGCTATCTCGATGAAGTCGAGGAGTGCGTTCTAGTCAGGGCTATGCAGACTCTCGCGGTACCGCTGTATGTCGACGTTTCAACCACGTCGACTTATCAAGATGCTGCGCGTGTAAAAAACGAGTGGATTGCTAAAGGATGGCCGGCTCATCTACTGGAAATTGTCACCCCCGCTTCCTTCGAAATACCCCAAGAGCATCAAGACAGGCTTTCGCCGGAGCAGAAGCGCGTGTTCGCCGCTCTACAACTAAAACGTCCCGTCAGCGGTAAGCTCTCAAGGATCTACCTGAGAGTCATGCATCAACTGGCAAAAGAAAAGGGTGTTCAGTTTTCCGACATACCCGAAGATGACGAATACTCCGTCCCCGCAGAACTCCAATCCCTGTGTGATCGATTTCTCGCCGGGGACTACAGAACCAGTCCAGAGGACGAATCTCTGCTTAAGCTCAAGTACATCCACGCCTCCGCGAACTGGAATCACCCCCTCGGAAGAAGAGACGGAAGCGGTATTGATGCTGTTTACATCAACGCCCCGACGCAGGACGCGATCCGTGTACAACACCCCCATGTACCTCATTGGAAGCTTTGGTAATGAAGGTCTTGATAGCTTTGCTCGGCGTTCTACTGTTGATGGGCTGCCAAACCGGAGGTTCCGAAAGTGGAGAAAATGACCCTAAGTCTCCTTGGTGGCAACTAGGATTCGTTGAGCCGAGTTATATGAAAATCTGGGTGGAAGACAGCTCAGTCCTCGACATCAATAACATGATGTTTTTCAGAGTCGGCGCAAAATCCGCCCCCGGAGGCGAACCAGAAGATGGGACGGAGTCTGCCCGAGGTTGGGGAACTGTAGGTGGCTCCGGGGTTCCGGTTACCGGCGCTGATCTTCCAAGGATGATCTTTGTCCGTTGGCAGTCCATATCAGAGCAAAAAACCTATAAAGGCTTTATAGAAATTCCAGAAGAAGCGAGGCAACTGATGGTGAAGTCAACACATCATCGCTGCCCGGAGACTCCAGAAAGAGCCGCCCGATATATGGCCACGTTGCATGTGGGCCTAGCCCCTGGCGGTGTGCTTCAAGCTTGGGTCAGAGATTCATGCCACCGCCCAATAAAAGTTGCCCATGCCCAGGGAGAGATCGAACCGTTAGGCCCGGAGCAGGGAAAACACGGTGGTCGTTACGCCTATCCAGTGAGTGAAAAGGCGAAGCGGTATATCGACAAGTACGGCATTCCGTACGGGAGTTGGTAGCCGTCAGCAATCTGCAGGCTTGCTGCGCTTTCATTGCCTGTAACTTGAGCCGTCACTTTCAACTTCCGTGGCTTCTCCGTTTGTTGACTGACTGCTTACGGCCCAGAGCAGACGTCCGAACCTAAGGTAATGCGATGAAGAGAAAAACAAGAATGACTACACCTCAGACCAGTAACGCAGCAACCCAGCCTGGGCCTAGCTGGACGTTTGACCCTGATCGCATGATCCGAATAGCCGATTGTATTTCGATCATCGAAGTACTTCGCCACATCAAACACAGTGGGCCGGAATGGGCGCATCGTAATGTCCATCTTCGCTTTCCCGGCCAATCAAATGCCTGGGCTAGGGTGTACCCGCTTCAGAATGACAGTGACCCGTACTTTGACTTCATGTATATCCACAAAGAGCCTCCTCAGGAAGCGCTGTCCGCACTGCTAAGGAAGTATCCACAGTGTTCCGTCATCGACTGGTCGCCCGGACGCTTGGCCTGCATTGAAGCTCAGGGGGTGGATTTTGAGATGCTCGCTGAAATTATGCGGGATCTAGCTGAAGCTGCTTGGAATGAGCACATCACGTTCGTCGATGCTTCGTACGAGGAAATGGGTAAAGCGTGACCCAAGAGCGGACAGTCGACCTTAGCTTCCCAAGCGCGTGCGCAAAGACCAGGTCTTGGGCAACAATCGACCAGACGGGAACGGAACTCAGCTCACCATAATCGAAGGAATGTTTGTTATGAGCCACCTTAACAACGACTTGAGGGCCGATTTCGTTGAGGCACTTGAGGAAATCTCGACGCTGATGTCCATTGCATACGACCAGCTAGGCCCTGTACCGGAAGACCATGCATTAGCTCAGGCAGGTTTAGAGAATGGCGGTGAAATAGTTCTGGATTATGTCGATCACAACGAGGCTGGAGTAGCGTTCGAACACCTGCTTTACATGATTAACGAACCGCCGCTCGTTGTTTCTGAAAAATGCATAAAAATTTTAGCTCGGATCGCAATGTCCTTGAAGATGCCATTCACGAGGTGAAAAACTTACCCACCTGAAGGTCAGCTTTAGGTCGTTTTATGCCTCTCGCGACCGCCGGAAAACGACCAGATGCGGCCGTTCTGACATTGCTCGGAAAACCAACAAGGAGAAAGGGGTAATAGACTTCGTTATCGATTTGTTAGCTCATCGCATTGGTGTTTTTGTGCTGGGTTTGCTGAGTGGCGACCGCTTCAAGGGAGAGAATGGTTTTGCCTGGGGTTGGGCAGTTGTCGTCGGTGGACTGATTTTGCTATTGCCATTCGTAGCATTGATAGCCGTGCTCATCTATTCCGGTGGCCCATGAATCGATGTCTGTAATGGGTCAGACGCTGCATTTCTTGAACGGCAGCTCTTGCAAAGAGCAGCCGCTCACGGACAGCCGGTTCTGGCCGGAAGGTTCCGTTGCCGCTGACGGCCGGCCGCTTTCGACCCTTACCCCTCGTCCAGTTGCGGACTGACGAACATTAGCCAGACTTCCTGGTTTAACTAGTCCTTCGACGCTTCAATGGCTTCTTCGAGCAAAGGCCCCGTGATCCGTCGACCGTTGTAATCACCGACAAAGTATTTGATTCGGTTAGCCAAGTGCTGAATAGACAGCCAGCCTAGGCCTCTGTAGTCACGCAATTCCTCATCGTTGAGCTTGATCAGGCACTCGTAGCTGACAAAAGATGCTTCACACTCAACGAGAATATAAGTTGAGCCGTATTCTGCGTTGAGAAGATGCCAATAGCTGTCTGTTATGTGGTACGCCGCAGGTTTGAGCCGAACCAAATCCATATTTGAATTCCATGCGCTACTTCTTGGTTGCGGACAATAACATGGCTGCGGGTCACGATTTTCGAATGTCTGTTTCTGCGGAACAGCATTTCCGTGAATGAGCATCCATCAATAACTGGGAGCTCTTCCAACTCCATCCATAGCACCCTCAACCTACCAAATCAAAACCCCCACTCCCCAAAACCTCCCCATTAACCATCACCCAAACCCCATGCCGCCCTGCAAAATGCTTTCGCGTCGTAAAGTCTTTAATCACCTGCTTCCGCCGTACCACCTCACTCCCAAACCCCGCCAACTCCACCATTTTCAACTTGAAAACCTTCCGCGAAACCCCGCCATTCGCCTTCACATAGTCAATCGCATAATCAATCACCAACCGCTGCCCAACCGGCACCGTCGACTTCACCACAAATGACAACGTAATCGCTTCCCCCAACCTGACCACAGCGGGCTCAACCCGCACATCCAGCAACTCCACCTCAGCCTTCGCCCCCGCGCCAATCACCGTCAGCGCTCGCGTATCTCCCTGCTTGATCAAACTGCGCAACGCATGCTTCGCAATCCAGCGCGTGTGCTTGTTCTCCAGCGACCAACCTTCAATCGTGTCCAATACCCAATCCGGATGCACTTTCGTCACGTCATTCAGATGATTCGCCACGGACTTGCGCACGTACAAACTCTCATCGGCCTTCAATCGCTCGAGTATCCCGGCGGTCAATTGCGGATTCGCTTGGATGGGGTCCAGTCGAAACGACCACGGCAGGCGAGGGCGGCTGCCTTCGCTGGAGAGGCGGCGGATGTGGTGGTTTTCGTCGTGGGCCCAGTCGTGCATATGTTCCAGGGTGCGTTCCAGGTCGCTGCGCAGGAAGTGGCGGATGGCGAATTCGGAGGAGCCGAAGGTGGTGAGGTATTTCAGCGCGTTCATTGATGTGTCGAACGCGTGTGCGCCGTAGCTCGCGACATAGTGCGGCAGGCACATGCTGACGAATCCGCTGTTCAATCGCGGGGCGAGTTCGAACAGTCTTTCGAGGGAATCTTCGTAATCCAGCGGCAGCACGGCGTGCAGGCTTTCGCTGACACGGGCCATGCGCTGCATCACGGATAATTCAGCGAGTCCGTGCTGGGCATGTTCAAGAAATGCCTTGGCCTTGAATGCCGGGTAAACGGCGCTCATCTCGCTGGCGATGTGTTGCAGGCGTTCGGCGTTGAAGATTTCCTTTAGCGCCGGAGCGGCGATTTCGGGCGCAGTCATGCTCAGGTCATCGGCGTGCTGACGAACGCCTCGAGGGTTTCGGCGTACGCGGTGTATTGGGCGATGTGCGGGTAGCGTCTGGCGTCGATTTGATCGGGGACGACCAGGTCGGTGAAACTCCAGGCCACGGCGAGGCTGATGCCGGCTTGGGTGAGGGGGCCGTCGGTGGGCAAGGCGTGTTTTTCCAGTTCCTGTTCGAGAGCGGTGAAAGCGGCGGCGAGTTGGCTTTCGACGCGTTCGACCCATGGCTGGTATTGAATGTCGGCGGGGCGCAGGTTGCGTTCGTAATAGAGCTGCACGGCTTTTTCGCAGGCGGCGAGGCTGAGGCCGATCAGGCGCAGGGCGTGGGCGCGCTGGCTCAGTTCGGTTGGCAGCAGGGTCTTGCCGGAACGGGCTTCGAGGTAGTCGAGGATCAGCGTTGAATCCATCAGCACGACGCCGTCGTCAAGGATCAGCGTCGGCGCTTTGACCACCGGGTTGATCTGCTGGAATTGTTCGAAATGGCGGAACACCGAGACCGACTCGTGTTCCAGGTCGATGCCCAGGCATTTGGCGGAGATCGCCACGCGGCGCACGTATGGGGAGTCGAGCATGCCGATCAATTTCATTACGCGTTCCTTCAAGTCGAACCGGTGGGGTAGGCATAACCTAGCCGAGGTGGCGGCAATTGTCAGTCGTCGAATCCGGCCTGCTCGTGAATCTCCTCAACGTTCAGCCCCAGCCGATACGCCACCGCGACAAACAACGCCTGACACAAACACAGCGTCGCACTCAGCGAGCGAAAGGCGAGGGCGCTGCCTTCGTTGACCAGCAGCACGCTGTTGGCCTGTTTGACCAGCGGCGAGAGGTGGCTGTCAGTGAGGATCAGGGTGCTGGCCTGTTGCTCGCGGGCGAAGCGCAGGCAGTGTTGGGTTTCCTTGGCGTAAGGCACGAAGCTGATCGCAACGACCAGATCACCGGCGCGCACGCTGCGCATCTGTTCGCGATAACTGCCGCCAAGCCCTGACACCAGATGGATGCGTTTCTGCGTATGTTGCAGGTTGTAAACCAGGTAATCGGCGACCGCGAAGGAGCGGCGTACGCCGACGACATAGATGTTGTCAGCGTTAACGATGAGGTCGACGGCTGTGGCGAACGCCGCGTTGTCGAGTTCGCGGCCCAGGCGCTCAATGCCTGAGCGCGTCGCGTCGATGCATTCGCGGGCGAGGTCGCCGTCGCTGGCGTTGCGTGAGGGGCTGGCGATCAGGCTGCGGATGCGTTGCTGGTAGTTTTGCGCGGGCGAGGCTTTGTCCGTGTAGGCGCTGCGGAACAACGCCTGCATTTCGCTGAAGCCGCTGAAACCGAAGCGTTGCGAGAAGCGCACGATGGCGGAGGGCTGTACTTCGCATTCGCGGGCGATGTCGCTGATGCGGTCGACCATGATCCGCTCGCTCTGCTGACTGATGTAGCTGGCAATGCGTCTGAGCTGGCGCGGCAGGCTGTCGTATTGCTCGGTGATCAGGTGCAGCAAACGCTCGGCGTTGATCGGGGGGCTGGCGAGGGCAGTCTCGTCGGTGGCCGGCAGATCGGGGCGGGGCATACGTCATCCTTCAGGCTGTTTGAGCACAGGTTGCGCCTGATAGTAGTGGGGCTTGGCGAGCTTTGCTGTGCTGAAACGATGCACTGCGCACGGAAAAATTCAATGGCAAGCGCGGCGTAGTTAGCCGTTTGTCTTCTATATACAGCCGCTCGACTGAATTTCTTGCTATAAACGCACTCCGATGGCCGTGTGAAGCCTGTGTCAGAGCAGTTTCTGGGTGTTGTCGGACAAATTCCCAGTATTTACAGTTGCTGAGGCCTCGATCGGGCCTTAGACTGCCGCCCCTTCGTAAATTGAGTGCCGGGTGGCGTTTGCCATAAACGATGCCTTTTCGACGACCGGACACGGCTCGCCGAAACGCTCCCTAATTCGCCTTAATGCACGTTTTTTTATAGAGATATCAATGACAAAGGACAAGTTGCTGGCCATGCCGGCAGATGACTACATGAATGCAGAGCAACACGCTTTCTTCACTGAGCTGTTGCAGAACATGAAAGTCGAAACCCACGAGCGCATTGAGCAAAACCGTATCGCCATCGAAAGCCTGGACACCCCGGCTGACCCGGCAGACGCGGCTTCGGTTGAAGAAGAGCGCACCTGGCTGGTCAACGCGATCGATCGCGACCAGCGCATGCTGCCACAACTGGAACAAGCCCTTGAGCGCATCAAGGAAGACAGCTTCGGCTGGTGCGACGACAGCGGCGAGCCTATCGGCCTGAAGCGCCTGCTGATCAGTCCGACCACCAAGTACTGCATCGAAGCTCAGGAACGTCACGAGCAAATCGACAAGCACCAGCGTCAGGCCTGATTTTTCCGGCGCTGTGATCGCGGGCAAGTCCACCCCATCAGGTTCGAATCGAACCGGTGGGCGCCGGGCTTGCCCGCGAAGCTTTTTATCGCCTGCAACATTTCCGCGCGTTTGCATTGACTTGCCCCAGACCCCACGACTAACGGACCATGGATAATGGCGTTGTAGTGGCGTTTAATGCAGTCACAACAATGAGAACAGGCGTGGGGTGATGATATGACGAGAGACGGATCTCTGGTTGCGGCGCTGCCTGCACCAGTGCAATTAGCAAAAAACCGCTGGATCGCACCGACCCTGCAAAGCATCGCCCTGATGCTCTTGCTGACCGGCATGACTCTGGCCGAGTGGTCGCTGTACATCATTCTGCCGCTGGCGGTGCTGATTATCTGGCTGCCGCGCCTGCGCAGCCGCGCTGTCCCCGCTACGTTGCCTGCCGACAACCACAGCGCGATTTCCGACCTCACTCGCGATCTTTCCTACACCACCAGCCATAACGCGCTGTCGGCGGCCGGCGTGGCGTTTTCGGTCAAAGAGCTGGCGAGCAAACTGGAATCGCAACTGGACGCGGCGGCGCAGATCGTCAGCAATGCCGAGGTGATGATTGCCACCGAACAAGCCACGTCGCAGCTCAGCCGCGCAGCGCTGGAAGCCGCCAGTCAGGCGCATCACAGCAGCGCGGCGGGGCGCACGGAGCTGGTGGATTCGATTGCGCGCATGCATCAACTCAGTGAGCGCGCCAATGCCAGTCGTGAACTGATCGAAGCCCTGAGCCTGCGCAGCGATGACATTCAGCGCGTCACGCTGGTGATCCAGTCGATCGCCAGCCAGACCAATCTGCTCGCATTGAACGCGGCGATCGAGGCGGCGCGGGCCGGTGAACACGGTCGCGGGTTTGCCGTGGTAGCCGATGAAGTGCGTGGTCTGGCGGCGCGCACGGCGTCGGCGACCGGCGAAGTTGGCGAAATGGTCGCCGACATTCAGCAGCGCACCGCTCAGGTGGTTGAGCAGATTCGCCAGCTCTCCAGCGATCTGCAGACTGGCGTTGAGCAGGTCGAGCACACTGGCGAGCATCTGGAAAACATCGCCCGACTGGCGGCCGGGGTGGAGAATCAGGTTGGCGAAATCGCCCAGGGTGCGCAAACCAATCGCGAGCAGCTCGACAGTTTGTTCATAGCGATTGAGCAGATGCGCAGCGACCTGGCGATCAGCGATCAACAGACTCGGCGCCTTGCTGAAGCAGCGGTACAGATGGAAGGGCAGGCCGAAACCATCAGCGAGCGTCTGGCCGAAGTCGGTCTGGATGACTATCACCAGCGCGTCTACGATCTGGCCCGTGAAGGCGCGAGCCAGATTGCCGCGCGTTTCGAGGCGGATGTCGAGCAAGGCAAGATCAGCCTGGAAGATCTGTTCGACCGCCAGTACCAGCCGATCCCGAATACCCAGCCGGCGAAATTTCACAGCCGTTTTGACCGCTACACCGATCAGGTGCTGCCGGCGATTCAGGAACCGTTGTTGCCGCGTCACGAAGGGCTGGTGTTCGCCATCGCCTGTACGCCGCAGGGTTATGTGCCGACGCACAATCAGCAGTTCAGTCAGCCGCTGACGGGCGATGCGCAGGTCGATGCGGTGAACAACCGCACCAAACGCAAGTTCGCCGACCGCACCGGGATTCGTTGCGGCAGCCACCAGCAACCGGTGCTGCTGCAGACCTATACGCGTGATACCGGTGAGCTGATGCATGACCTGTCGGTGCCGATCGTGGTCAAGGGCCGGCATTGGGGCGGGCTGCGTCTGGGGTATAAGCCAGAGAAGCCGCGCTGAGTGATTGTTACGCCTGGCGCAATGAATCTGTGCACGGGCGTTGCTGTTTCCGCTTGACCGAAACCCTTAATCTGCACGCTTAGTTAGGTTGCTAATGATTTCGGGAGGGCTGCATGCAATGCAGAATCGATGTGGCGGTCATGATTGGCAGTGGTGTGCCGGCCGGTTTGCGCGCCATGGGGCGCAGTGTTTGCTGGGTGGTGTTGCTCAACGGTGAGCAGCGTGGGACGGCGTTTGCCAGTCGCGACGAGGCTGAGGCCTGCAAGGCTGCCTGGCTCGAACAACTGAACTTCGAGCCCGGCGACCGTCTGCACTGATTGGCTCATTTGCCGCGATGCAGGCGCACGTTCAGCTCATCGACAATCGGCGCTTCCTCGCCGTCCGCCAGCAGCCAGTCTCTGAGTAATTGCGCCTGTGGCGGCGTCCAGAAGTCTGCATCGACAAGCTTGGTCTCCGAATCAAGCGGATGCGCTTCGACGAAATCATTGATCGACGCCTCGTCCGACGGCAAGCCCAGCTGCTCAAAAAGGGTGGTCAGGTTAAGCTCGGTTGGCAGTTCCATCGTCTACTCCTCGTTCGGTGCCGGTACGGCGTGTGCGTTCACTCCCTTATCAGAGGTAACCGTTGGCATGGAGTTCGATTTTTAATTCCAGGGAACGGGCGAGGGCGCAGGCTTCGTTATGATCGCCGCGGAATCCCCTTACAAGGCCGGTTGATGTTTCCCTTATGTGAAAGAACGCGTTGCCGGCTGGTACCACCTGGAATCGCGGGGGCGGATTGTTAGAAGTTGTCGGCGGATCATTCAGGTGCGCGACCTGCACGACCAGCGGTGCGCTGTTGCAGGCCTCAGTCGTTACGGCGAAATGCGTCAGAGTGCACATATGAAGTCCTTTTCATCAGTCGGCCGGGAATTACCAGCCGTTTCGGGTAGTCGGAATGAGCGTTGCTGCTCTAGAATCGCCAGTGCCTGTTGACGACAGGGCTTATCTAAAGCAATTTTTCGCCAGCGATATGTCGGAAAAATGCTTTTTTTCGTGAGAATTTTCCCTAAAGTTCGTAGTCAGTCTGCTTGCGCCATCAGTAAGGATTTTTCCTTCGACCTGTGGCGACTTTGGGGCGAGTTTCGCGGGTGACAATCCATTAGTCTTACCAATCTCGCGTTGAACGAGCACTCCGCTCGATTCGGATTCAGTTGAGTCATTTGGCAGCTTCATCGGCCTGGACGTTTTTTGCCGTGCGCGTTTTCCGCGTGCGGTTTTTTTAAGTGTGGGGATGTTTCCTTGGCAGTCAGTAATCTCGATATGCATGCTTTGTTCGTGTTGGGTGATTTGCGCGCAAAGCTGGTCAAACTTTTTCAATCGCGTTTTGTTTACATCACCGAGCAAAACGCCGAAGGCATTTACGTTGCCGAAATCGACACCGAAAGTGCTTTGGTCGTCGACGATAAGCCCGGTCTCAAACTCAAGGTCGGTGATCATTTCAGCGCATCGGTTTTGCCCAGCCGGGAAGGCGGAAAGATGGATATCCGCTTCCGTGAAATCAAACTGACGGTGTATGGCCTTGGCGATTACGCCTTCGTCGAGACCGCTGACGGCCATGCGATCCTTTTCAAGGAAGGGCACAGCGTGGTGACGGTGTTCGCCGCTCATCAACAGTTGCAGGAAGGCCTGACCAAGACCCTCAAAGCCGTCACCGCCAAAGCGGCCAAATGGCGCAAGGGTGAACTCGTGACCTTCAAGGCGAGCGAGTGAGCCGCGCGGATTTCCATTCACAACACCTCGAAGCGGCGTGCAAAGAGGCCCAGCGTTTGTTTGCCGCAAAGACCGAGTTGCAGGGCGCATGGCTCAACTGGGTGGCGGCGCAGCTCTATACCTTGCGGCCCGCGGAATACGCCGCCATGGTCAGACGCGAGCTGCAAAGCCTGCAGGAAAAATCTGAAACGTAACCTCGGCGTGGCGCAGGCCCTGAAAAAGCAGGAACCTCGGCTACAGTGAGTTGACTGAGTATTCAGCGGCTTGCGGTCTTCTCTCAGGCCAACTGCCATGGCTGTGAACAGCACGAGGTGCAATGCATGAACGGATTTCGACGGTTACTGGCCGCCAGCGTGGCCACCTTCGGTTTGCTGATGTCAGCGCAATCGGTCTCGGCCGCGCAGGCGCCGATCCATTTCGCCGACCTGAACTGGGAAAGCGGCAGCCTGATCACCGATGTCCTGCGGGTCATTGTCGAGAAGGGCTATGGATTGCCGACTGACACGTTGCCGGGAACCACCATCACCCTGGAAACCGCATTGGCCAACAATGACATTCAGGTGATTGGCGAGGAATGGGCCGGGCGCAGTCCGGTGTGGGTCAAGGCCGAGGCCGAGGGCAAAGTGGTCAGCCTGGGCGATACGGTGAAAGGCGCCACCGAGGGCTGGTGGGTGCCCGAATACGTGATCAAGGGCGACCCGGCCAAGGGCATCAAGCCCATGGCCCCGGACTTGCGCAGCGTCAGCGACCTGAAGAAGTACAAAGACGTGTTCAAGGATCCGGAAAACCCCAGCAAGGGGCGTTTTCTGAACAGCCCTATCGGCTGGACTTCGGAAGTGGTCAACAAGCAGAAGTTGACGGCGTACGGCCTGCAGGACGATTTCACCAACTTCCGCAGCGGCTCGGGGGCAGCGCTGGATGCCGAGATCAGCTCGTCTATCCGTCGCGGCAAGCCCGTACTGTTTTATTACTGGTCGCCAACCCCGCTGCTCGGCAGGTACAAACTGGTGCAACTGGAAGAGCCGGCGTTTGACGCCGAAGCCTGGAAGACCCTGACTGACGCCGACAACCCCAATCCAAAACCGACCCGCTCGCTGGCCTCGAAGCTGTCGATCGGCGTGTCGACGCCGTTTCAGAAGCAATATCCGCAGATCGCTGAATTCTTCAGCAAGGTGGACTTCCCGATCGAACCGCTGAACAAGGCGCTGGCGCAGATGAGCGAGAAGCACACCGCGCCACGGGAGGCGGCAGTGGCGTTCATGAAGGCGCATCCGGATGTCTGGCAGGCGTGGTTACCGAAGGATGTGGCGGATAAGGTTTCGGCTGATCTGAAATAGTCGTCTCGGCGACTGAGTTCATCGCCAGCAGGCTGGCTCCCCCACGGAATCGTAAACCCAATGTGGCAACCAGCCTGCTGGCGATGCTTTGGAAATCCGGCTCATGCCCCTGCATACCGCCGACCGGTCGTGCACATGAGAAAAATCCGACTACGATGGTTTGTTCAAATCCCTTTCCAAGGATTTAAACCATGACCTTTGTGTTGGCTCAATGGCTGGTGAGTGTGTTTGCGTTGATCGGCCTGATGCATGTGTATTGGGCGCTGGGTGGGCAATGGGCGGCGGCCGTGGTGGTGCCGCAGGTGCCGGTGGCCGGTTTTGTCGAAACGCTGCGGCCGGCATTCAAGCCGTCTGGCTGGATTACCTTGCTGGTGGCAGGTGCCTTGTTGTTGATTGCCGTGCTGGTCTGTATGCGGGTCGGCTGGGGCATGCCAGCGGTGCACCACAAGGCCTTGCAATGGGTACTCAGCACGATTGCCTTGTTACTGTTTGCCCGCGCGATTGGCGATTCCAATCTGGTGGGTTTTTTCAAGGAAGTGAAGGATTCACGGTTTGCACGGCTGGATACCTGGGTGTATTCGCCGTTGTGTGCGGTGTTGGGGGCGGGGTTGTTGGCGGTGGCCTGGATTTGAGGTGAAGGCGATATTGCTATCGCGAGCAGGCTCACTCCTACGTTTGAAATGCGTTCCCATGTAGGAATGAGCCTGCTCGCAAAGCTTCACTGCAGGCAATAAAAAACTGTCAGCTACCGCTTTCAGTCCGCCGGCTACTGACCTCTGCCGGAACATCATCACCGGCCATGCGCTTGCGAAACAGCGCCGCCCGCGCCAGCAGCAGTGTCGTCACCGGTACGGTAATTGCCAGCAAGACAGGAATCAGCCAGGCATGCACCACCGCCGTGGTTTTCAGCGCCGAAAAACAGATGATCGAGGCCAGCGCCACACACCAGGCGCCCAGTGTTGATGCCAGTGCCGGCGGATGCATGCGCTGGAAGTAATCCTTCATGCGCAATAATCCCAAGGCGCCAATCAGGGCGAACACGCCGCTGAGGACCAGCAGGATCGCCACCGGAATTTCGACCCAGAGAGACAGTTCAGCGGTCATTCGATCACCTCGCCACGCAGCAGGAACTTCGCCAGTGCAAACGAGCCGACGAAGCCGAACAGCGCAATCAATAACGCCGCTTCGAAGTAAGTGTCACTGGCATAACGAATACCCAGAGTGAGCATCATCAGCATCGCGACGATGTACAGGTAGTCGAGCGCCAGGACGCGGTCCTGCGCCGAGGGGCCTTTGAACAGGCGAATCAGCGTCAGCACCATGGCCAGCGAGAACAGGAACAGCGTCAGCAGAATCGCATTCGACAGCAATGGGCTCATTCGAAAATCTCCATCAACGGTCGCTCGTAGGTGCTTTTGAAGTGCTCGATGAATTGCGCTTCGTCATGCAGATCCCAAACGTGCAGCAACAGAACGCTGCGATCCAGTGCCAGCTCTGACCACACCGTGCCGGGCACCACTGTGCAGATCATCGCCAGCGCCGCGAGCCCGTGAGCATCGCGCAGATCAAGTGGCACTTTGATAAAGCACGAGCGCGGCGCACGACGGCCGGCGTTGAGCACGCCCCAAGCGACAATCAGGTTCGACATCACCACATCGCGCCCGACCAGAAAGAACAGGCGCAGGATGCTGCCCGGGCGGCGAATGCGCGCGCGTTTGGGGCGCAGTTTGCGCATCATCAACGGTGCCGCGAAGCCCAGTGCCGCACCCAATATCAGATTGCCCGGGCTGATCGACAGATTCAGCGTCAGCCACAAAATCCACAACGCTAAAGACAACCACGGTGCGGGAAACAGTCGCTTCATGGCTGCACCTCCAGCATTGCGGCTTTGCCTTCCGGGCTGGGAACGGCGCGTGTGCCAAGCACTGCCATCACGTATTGCTGGGGGTTGTGCAGCGCATCGGCGGTGGCCTGGGTGTAGCGCAGCAGCGGCTCAGCCTTGAACGTCAGCACGATGCTCAGCCCCAACAGCAGGAAGATCGGCGCGCATTCAAGTTTGCGCAGCAGCGGCGACGGGCGCTCTTCGGGCGTCCAGAAACGCTGGATGCCCAAGCGTGAAAACGCCATCAACGACGCCAGCCCGGTAAGGATCAGCAAGGCCAGCAGCGCCCACGCGGCATTGGCGATCGGCCCGCCGTTGCCCAATCCCAGAGGATTGAGCAATGCACCGATCAGGCTGAGTTTGCCAATGAACCCTGACAGCGGCGGCATGCCGATGATCAGCAGTGCGCAAGCGATGAAGCTCAGGCCGAGAAACGCCATGGTCCATGGAATCACCTGACCGACCACGGCTTTTTGCTCGTCGTCGAGGTTGATGCCTTTGGGTGGTTGCAGGGATTCCTGCGGTCGCGGCAGCAATTCGCTTTCGTCTTCCAGCGGGATTTCGTTGGCCGAGCGCGAACGCTCGATCAACTCCGCCAGCAGAAACAGCGCACTCAGTGCCAGGGTCGAACTGACCAGATAGAACAGCGCGCTGCCGATCAGATTCGGCTGAGCGAACCCCACCGCCGACAGCAGAATCCCCGCCGACACCAGAATGCTCAGGCTGGCCATGCGTTCGAGTCGTTGTGCCGCCAGAATCGCCAGTGCTGCGATGCCCATGGTCGCCATGCCGCCATAGATCAGCCAGTCGCCGCCAAAAAATGCCGAAGCCCCGGCTTGCTCGGAGAACAGCAGCGTCCACAGGCGCAACAGGGTGTAAACGCCGACCTTGGTCATGATCGCGAACATCGCCGCCACCGGTGCGCTGGCCGAGGAATACGCCGGCACCAGCCAGAAGTTCAGCGGCCACATGCCAGCCTTGGCCAGGAACGCAACCGCAAGAATCCCGGCGCCCGCGTGCAGCAAGCCACGGTCGGCTTCTGACACCAGCGGAATCTTCAGCGCCAGATCAGCCATGTTCAGGGTGCCGGTAACGCCATAGATCAGCGCTGCGCCAATCAGGAACAGCGACGAAGCGAGCAGGTTGATCGAGATGTAATGCAAACCCGACGACACCCGCGCCCGGCCCGATCCATGCAGCAGCAAGCCGTAGGACGCGGCGAGCAGGACTTCAAAGAACACGAACAGATTGAACAGGTCTGCCGTCAGGAACGCGCCGTACAGCCCCATCAATTGAATCTGAAAGAGTGCGTGAAAGCTCGAGCCTGCGCCATCCCAGCGTGCCATGGCGAACAGCAGGGCGCTGACGCCGATGATCCCGGTCAGCACCAGCATCAGCGCCGACAGTCGATCAATCACCAGCACGATACCGAACGGCGCCTGCCAGTTGCCCGGCAAGTAAACGCCGATCGAGCCAGGCACACCGGTGGTCTGCGTCCATTGCAGCAGCATCACTGAAATGAACAGGCCGAGAAGACTGGAGAACAGGTTGATTTTCGCTTTCAGCGGCCGGTGCCGTTCGCCGAGCATCAGCATGAGCGCGGCGGTGAGCAGCGGCAACAGAATCGGTGCGGCGATCAGGTGCGTCATCGCCATCATTCCTTGGGCTCCCGGCCGTCGACGTGGTCGGTGCCGGTCAGGCCGCGCGAGGCGAGCAGCACGACGAGGAACAGCGCGGTCATGGCAAAACTGATGACTATCGCCGTGAGTACCAGCGCTTGTGGCAGCGGGTCGGTGTAGTGCAGCAAGTCCTGGGTGACGCCGTCCTTGATCACTGGCTCCTTGCCGATGAACAGGCTGCCCATGCTGAAAATGAACAGGTTGACACCATACGACAGCAGGCACAGGCCCATCACCACCTGAAACGTCCGCGGCCGTAGTATCAGCCAGACCCCGGACGCGGCAAGAACGCCGATGGCGATTGCGATGACTTCTTCCATCAGACGGCTCCTTTGCTGGCGACGGACCTGGGTAGCGACGCGGTCTTGTGGCCCCGTACGGATTGGTGGGCGAGGGCGGTCAGGATCAACAAGGTCGAGCCGACCACCACGCCATACACGCCAATGTCGAAAAACAGTGCGCTGGCAATGTGAATATCGCCCAGCACCGGCAGCTCGAAGTGCCAGGTGTGCGTGGTCAGGAACGGATAACCGACCAGCATCGCCCCTAGCCCTGTGGCAGTGGCGAACAGCAAACCGGTGCCCATCCAGCGCAGCGGTCGCAGGCTCATTTGCGCTTCGACCCACTGCGTACCGGCCACCATGTATTGCAGGATGAACGCCACCGACATCACCAAGCCGGCGACAAAGCCGCCGCCCGGCTGGTTGTGCCCGCGCATGAACAGGTAGAACGACACCACCAGCGCAACCGGCAGCAGCAGACGCACGAGTACTGCCGGCACCATCATGAAGCCCAGCGCGGTGTCGCTGGCCGAGCGCGGGTTGACCAGATCGGTGACCACGTCCGGCGCCAGCAGGCGTTGCTGCGCTGGCAGTTGCAGGCTTTCTTTCGGTGGGCGGAAGCGGCGCAGCAGGGCGAACACGGTCAACGCCACGGCGACCAGCACGGTGATTTCGCCGAGGGTATCGAAGCCGCGGAAATCCACCAGCATCACGTTGACCACATTGCTGCCGCCGCCTTCGGGCAGGGCGCGACTGAGATAGAAGGAGGAAATGTCGTTGGGCGTCTGCCGGGTCAGCATCGCGTAGGACAGCAGCGCCATGCCACCGCCGACGGCAATCGACAGCAGCAAGTCGCGCAGGCGACGAATCCGCGCTTTGCGCAGGCTGCTCGGCAATGGCGAGACTTCTTCAATGCGGCGTGGCAACCAGCGGAGACCGAGCAGGATCAGCACCGTGGTAACCACTTCGACGGCGAGCTGCGTGAGCGCCAGGTCCGGCGCGGAGAACCAGACGAAGGTCACGCAGGTCATCAAGCCGCAGACGCTGACCATGGTCAGTGCCGCGAGACGATGGTACTTGGCCTGCCAGGCTGCACCGAGGGCGCAGGCGATCGCCAGCAGCCAGAGGGTGACGAAGACGATCGAGCCGGGGATCTTCGGTCGGTCGCCCCAGCTCAGGCTGCTGTGCAACATCGGGATGAGGCCAGCAAGCACTGCCGCCAATACCACCAGAAACAACTGCATCTGCAGGCGCTTGGTGCCGAGGCGGCGCTCGACGCGGCGGGCCAGGCGCATCATCACCACCAGACTGCGCTCGAACAGGCGCTTGCCATTGAAGCGACCCACCAACGGCGGATATTTGAAGCGCCCCAGCCTGAATTGTCTGCGCAGCAGCAAATAAAGGACGATCCCGCCCGACATGGCGATCAGGCTCATGATCATCGGCGCGTTCAGGCCATGCCAGATCGCCAGGCTGTATTCGGGCAACTCGCCGCCGACCACCGGCAACGCCGCAGCGGCAAGCAGCGGGCCGACGATTTGTGCGGGAAAAATCCCCACCAGCAGGCAGGTGAACACCAGCAATTCGACGGGTGCGCGCATCCAGCGCGGCGGTTCATGCGGGGCGTGCGGCAGGTCGGTGGCGGTCGGACCGAAGAACACGTCGACGGTAAACCGCAGCGAATAGGCGACGCTGAACATGCCGGCGATGGTAGCGACGATCGGCAGACTGGTTTCGACCCAGGCCGTGGCATTGATGAACACGGTTTCGGCGAAGAACATTTCCTTCGACAGGAAACCGTTGAGTAGCGGCACGCCCGCCATCGAGGCGCTGGCGACCATGGCCAGTGTTGCGGTGAAGGGGATCAGCTTGAACAGGCCGCTGAGTTTGCGGATATCGCGGGTGCCGCTTTCATGATCGATGATGCCGGCGGCCATGAACAGCGAGGCCTTGAAAGTGGCGTGGTTGAGAATGTGGAAGACGGCGGCCACGGCTGCCAGCGGACTGTTCAGGCCGAGCAGCAAGGTGATCAGGCCAAGATGGCTGATGGTCGAATAGGCCAGCAAGCCTTTCAGGTCGTTCTGGAACATCGCGCAATACGCGCCGAGCAGCAGCGTGCAGGCGCCGGCGCCGCTGACGATATAGAACCATTCTTCGCTGCCCGACAGTGAGGGCCAAAGGCGCGCCAGCAGGAAAACCCCGGCCTTGACCATGGTCGCCGAGTGCAGATAGGCAGAAACCGGTGTGGGCGCCGCCATTGCGTGGGGTAGCCAGAAGTGGAAGGGGAACTGCGCGCTTTTGCTGAGAGCGCCGATGAGAATCAGCGGCAGGAGGATGGGGTAGAGAGCGTGTGCGCGAATCATGTCACCGGCGGCCAGGACCTTGTCGAGGTCATAGCTGCCGACCACATGGCCGAGGATCATGACCCCCGCCAGCAGGCACAATCCGCCGGCCCCCGTGACCATCAACGCCATGTAGGCACCGCGCCGGGCGTCGGCACGGTGATGCCAGTAACCGATCAGCAGGAACGAGAACAGGCTGGTCAGCTCCCAGAAAAACACCATTTGAATCAGGTTGCCGGAAATCACCAGCCCGAGCATGGCGCCCATGAACGCCAGAAAAAATGCGAAGAAACGTGGCACCGGATCATCCGGCGACATGTAGTAGCGGGCATATAAAGAAACGAGGGTGCCGATGCCCAGCACCAGCATCGAGAACAGCCAGGCGAAGCCGTCCATGCGCAGAATGAAATTCAGACCGAGGCTGGGCAGCCACATGAATTCTTCGCGGATCACCCCGCCTTGGGCAATTTGCGGGTACAGCATTGCGACCTGGACGGTGCCGATCAGAGCGACCACACCAGCCAGCAGGGATTCGGCGTTGCGCGCGTTGTGTGGCAGCACGGCTGCCAGACAGCTGCCTATGAAAGGCAGAAGCAGTAGAACTATCAGGGACATAGGCTTCTAATCTGCGGAGGTTTGTGAAGCATCATACGTGCCAGCTCCCCGATCACCAAACGCCAGGATGTCTCAGAATCCTACAAAATCGTCTGGATTTTTTTGTTTGACATTATTTTGCCAAGCCGACGAGCCCAAATGTAAGCGCGGGGATGGAATTGAACCCGGAGGATGATGCCAAGCGCGCCACCGCTCATCGGAAAAATGCCTGTACCTGTAATTTCTGACAGTAGACGCCCTTGTGGGAGGTCGGTCTACTCAGATGGCACCTAAGTGCATAGCTCGGCCCTTGCCTGAGCGGCTTGGCCATATTAAAGGAACAAGGAGATTCAAAGATGATTATTCAAACAGGAAAACGTACACCCAAGAAAGAACTTTTACCCCCTCCTTATTTTTCTCAAGCAGACGGGACCATTATTTCGAGGGAAAATATCAAAAATGGCGCGACGTTCGTGGTTCCGCCCATTGCTCAGGCAAAAGCCGGCGACAGACTGAGTTTATTCTCCTATGCAGAAGAAAGTGGTTTTTCCACTACTCTGGAACTCAGTGAGCAGCATTTGGGTAAACCGTTGCAATTCAACGTGTTAGCGATTCATTTCGTAAATACTGACTGGGTCGACGCGAGCTACGTATTGAAGCAGGGAGAATCGGAAAATCTTTCTAACAAAAGTATGTATAAAGTAACGGATTGATTGTGGTGTGGCTGGGTCGGTAACTCACTGTGATCGTGAGTTACCCGGCCTGGCTTTGATACACACTGTGCGCGTTGTGCAAGCAACTGCGGCGCATTTACTTCCTCCCTTCTGCTAATCTCCAGCTTCCTGGCCTTGGTCCAATCCGGATTGTGCAACCTTACCCTTGGTCGTCTTCAACTCACTGACAATCACCGCCGCAACGATCAACCCGGCACCTACCAGCGCAATCGCCGGCAACCGCTCGCCAGCAATCCGCCCGACAATCCCGGCCCACACCGGCTCACCGGCATAAATCAGCGTTGCCCGCGTCGGCGAAACGCTTTTCTGCGCCCAGTTCATCGCCACTTGAATCGCCGCGCTCGCTGCGCCCAGGCCCAGCGCGGTGATCAGCAGCGTCCAGGAAAAATCCGGAATCAGCTCGCCGGTCGGCACCACCAGCAGGAACGACAGCACCGATGTGGTTGCCAGTTGCACCACCGTTACCCGTCGCACATCGACCTGGCCGGCATAGGTGCTGATCAGAATGATCTCGGCAGCAATGGCGATCGCACTGATCAATGTCGCGATCTCGCCGGGACTGAAGTTCAGCGCAGCGCCGGACGGGCCGGACAATAGCATCAACCCGGTAAACGCCAGCATGATGCCGATGCTTGGCATCAAACCTGGTCGCCGTCCCAGCACCAGCCATTGCAACAACGGCACGAACGGTACATACAAAGCCGTGATAAACGCAGACTGACTGCTCGGGATGGTTTGCAGGCCCACCGTCTGCAAGCCGTAACCCAGCATGATCGCCACGCCGATGAACGCGCCGGCCTTGAGTTCGAACAGGGTCAGTTCGCGCAGATGACGCCAGCAGAACAGCGCGACGATTAACGCCGCTGCCGCAAAACGCAGGCCGACAAAGAACATCGGGCCGCTGACGGTCATCGCATGCTGAACCAGCAGGAACGTTCCGCCCCAAATCATCGTAATCAGTACCAGCACGCACTCGGCTTTGCTGAAACGGGAGAGACGCACGGGAGCGGGAGAACGGTTCGATGACATGGTGACCTTGCGCACTATAAAAAGGAGGCCGCACAATGCGGCCAACGTTGCGCAGTATACTGCCCAACCCCACCGAGTGAGCAATATAGTGCACAAAGATTCCACGCAACGCGCTTCCGTCCTGCAACACGTCAGCCAGAATGTTCGGCGTTTGCGGCACGCCGCCGATCTGAGCCAGACCGCGCTGGCGGAAAAATCCGGGGTCAGTCGACGCATGCTGGTGGCGATCGAGGCGGGCGAGAAGAATGTAAGCCTGACGACGCTTGATCGCGTCGCCGAAGCGCTCGATGTGGCGTTCAGTGATCTGATCCAGGCCCCGGATGCCCGCGATCCCAGCCGCATCAATGAAGTGGCTTGGGCCGGCAGCATTCCTGGTAGCAAAGCAGTGCTGCTGTCGAAAGCCATCGCTACACGCGAGGTCGAGCAGTGGGAATGGTGTCTGCAACCCGGTGAGGTCTATCCGTCGCAGGTCGACGCCGAGGGCTGGAGCGAGCAGATTTTTGTATTTGCAGGATGCCTGACCCTGATGCTCGGCGACCAGCCGCAGCACATCAACGCCGGGGAGTTCTACATGTTTGCCAGCCATCAGCCGCATTCCTATCGCAATGACGGCGATGTGGCGGCGCGATTTGTCCGTAATGTAGTGATTTGACTGATAGCTGCCATTCGTCGGTTAGTGGCTTGAGCCTGTAATTTCTGACAGTAGACCTTGAAGCGCACTTCAACTCCAATGTGATTGCAGTAAATGACATTTGGATATCTGAAAAGGAGTTACAGCATGCTAGAGCCGCTCATTATTGAAGAGGCAGTAAATGGCGTCATTAACCTTAAAGACATAACTGATTTTGCGACTGCGATTATTTCTGTTGTGCCCTTAAATCCTCATCCACATGACGAAGCGGAGGCATTCATCGGAAAGGGGGAGGGAGAGGATATGGATCGTTTGGGGACTGTAGAGATCGAACCGGGGCAACCGAGCGAATTACGGGTCCATAGAAACGTCCTGTTAAAATACTCCACTAACACCCCGATCTGGTTTTACTACGACTTCATCCATGGCGAGAACGGAAATCCCCAGCCATCGGATAAAACGTTTTACAGGATAGTTCTGGCCTGACGCCTCGTCGTTAGGATTGCACAAGTTCAGATAGAGCCGCCCCTCGCGTTACAGAGGGGCTTTTTCTGCGCCTTTTTTTCGATGACCAAGATGTTTTGGCTTGATCTCTAACGAGTCTTGAACAAGACCCGCTGATAAGAGAAGCGATTTAGCATATTGTTAGCCAGAATAATCCTCCTAGAAAAAAGCCATGCGTGAGCAAATCCACACGGAGTCACCCGTTTCTTTGTACTGTGCGGACGTCCTGATCATTGGTGGAGGCCTCAGCGGCACGATGCTGGCGGTGCAATTGCTGCGGATGCCCGGGCAGCGCAAAATCCTGATTATCGAGCCGCGCGCCGAACTCGGCCGGGGCGAGGCCTACAGCGCCGTGGAACTGGGCCATACGCTTAACGGCAACGCCGCGCGCATGAGCGTCGACCCGGACAATCCTGATGATCTGACTCAATGGCTCACCGAGTACATCGCTGCCGGCGGCTGGCCGGAGTCTGCCGAGCAGAACGTGCCGGTCAGCGAACTGTTTCCGCCGCGCGGCTTGTTCGGTGTCTACGTCCAGCAGCGTCTGGCCGAGGCCCGTGCAATCGGCGCGCAACATGGTTCGAGCGTCGAACACATCCACGCCGAAGTCACTGAGCTGGTATCCGCTACGGATTCGGTGCAACTGACCTTGAGCAACGGGCAAAACCTGCGCGGGCACTATGCAGTGCTGGCGACTGGCATGTTCCCTGCCGCGCGGACTCCGCAGAAAACCTCCAGCGGCCTTAATGCCGCCGCGCTGGATCCCTGGAATGTCACTGCCATGCGCCTGCTCGATCCGCAATCGACCGTGCTGATCATCGGCTCCGGCCTGACCATGGTCGACGCGGTGGTGTCGCTGGAACAGTCCGGGCATCGCGGGCCGATCAAAGTCTTTTCCCGGCATGGCTTGTTGCCTCATGTGCGCCGGCAGCCACCGGCCTGGTTAGATTTTCTGGGTGCCGATCAAAGCCTGCGCACGCCACGGCAGTTGGTGCGTGAACTGCGTCGACAATGCCAGATTGCCATGGCGAAAGGTATCGACTGGCAGGCACCGCTGGACACGGTTCGCGTGCACATCGCGCGTTTGTGGAGTCAAGCGCCCGACGTACAGCGGCGACAATTCGTACGCCATGTGCGGCCGTGGTGGGAAAGTCATCATCACCGTTCGCCGCCCTTGAGTGCGCAGTTGCTTGAGAGACTGCACGGAGAAGGGCGATTGACGATTGATGCGGCATCATTCAAAGGGCTCGAGCCGAGTCCGGAGGGCGGAGTCGGGATTCGCATCCGGCTTCGGGGAGAATCCGAAACGCGCGTGGTAACTGGCGCTGCGCTGATCAACTCCAGCGGCATCGAGTACGACTGGCGCCGTGTGGCGCGACCATTGCCGCAGCAGTTGCTGGCCCGCGGTCTGGTGCAGCCCGGGCCGCTGGCGCTGGGGATTGCCGCAGCGGCGGACGGCGCGGTGCTGAATGCCGAAGGGCACGCCTCCAAGCGTTTGTACGCCATGGGGCCACCTTTGCGCGGGATGTTGTGGGAGAGTACGGCGGTGACGGATGTTGCAATCCAGGCCAAGGCGCTGGCTGTACGGTTGGCAGATGAGCGGATCAAATAGCAGCGGCTTTACCTCCGCGACCAAGGCGCTGACAGAGTGTCATTTTCCTTGAAAAGGTATGGGGCAAATAGTGCTTTGATTCAAACCAGTGAGGCTTGAGTTTATTGTTTTTTCAGCCATTCATAATAATTGTCGTGAATGGACTGTTGAAAATGAATGCTCTTCAAGAATCGCCGAAGAGCGCTGAAGTTGCGCTGGTTGCACTTACGCTGCGCAAGTTCGTAATGTTGCGTTAACCGCGCGTAACTGGCGTCCATGGTTGCCAATGCCTTGTCGAATACACCCGCGTTGCCCCATTCAAGAATGATTGCATCTTTTCTTTTTTTGCTTCTTGGCTTCTTTAGCAGACAACAGTCTGCAAGTATCATCAAGAAAGACTTCGGTCCGCCCTCCAGGTCGGTGGCGAATCCTTTCCTGTCAAAATGAGGTTTGTGGTTGATGTCACAATAATCATTGACCAGGCGATAATAAACGGCAAGTTCCAAAAGCATTTGCATAAGGGCGCTGTAGCTTCCTTGGGGCAGCGGCTTCAGTTGTTGGCAGGCCTGCAGGATGAAAGTAAAAAAACAGCCGGTGTTGGATTGGGCAATAAACCGGTATTCCTCGAAGGTGGGTAGCGAACCGCCCTTGCTTATTTGCGTGTCGATGTGCTGACCAATGTGCAGTTCTTCAAGACTGCGTAGCGAGGCGCGAAGCAAGTTCACATCATTCAGCTCTGCCAATAATTGCAAGCCTTTGATGTACCCGTACATCCCGGAAATCAGAGCAGTGTCTACACCGAATTTGACCCAGACTGCGGGGGCACCCCGACGGATCCGGTCTTCGTCCACTATATCGTCATGGATCAGCGATGCTGTATTTTTTCGCTCCACGCATCGACTGATGATCTTCGACTGCTGCGAATCGATCTGAAAAACGGCCGCCAGCGCGCGAGTCAGAGCACTTCTGACCTTCTTCCCGGCATGCTGTTCCTGATAATCGAAAGCGGCCGCCCAACTTCGTTTGGCAAGTGTGTATTGCGGCGACATCGAAGGCATTTGACGGGCTCCTCATCCTGTATTGCTGATTCCTTATATGGAAAGTTACATCGTAAATCAGATGTCTTGATTTTTCTCAAAAGATAGACAGATTTTTGCCAGGTGCAAACGGGTATTTAGAATAGTTGGTTATAGATTTTGCCTGGTTGCGTTCTATGACAGGTGGTTCAAGTTCATGATGCAAGACTAATTGTTCTTAATGGCGGGCAGGGCGGACTGGTTCTTGGCGCGAATGTAAAAGATTGCTCTATCAGGTTTTTAGTGAAATGATTTTTCTGGCCTATATATTCAATATGCTTCCAGGCTTGTCGATGGTCGAGTTGCAGGACAGTCGCTTGGGCAATGTTCTTGCGCTGTCGTCCCGTAAATAGAGACTTATATGGATATTCTCATGAACTATTCATTACCACCGCTTATGAATTTGTTGGATGTGAAAATGAGTCCTCATGTGCGGGACGCCGAGCGGTACGCACGCAAATGGCTCAAAAGTCTTGGCCTCGAGGACACTCGTTACGAGGTCTGCCAGCGCGATATGTATATGGCGGGTCTCTACGCGGCCTACATGTGGCCCAATTCGAGTCGTAACGATCTTCGCATCCTTGCGCTTCTGACGGCATGGTTCAGTTGTCAGGATGATTTGGCGGACGAGACGTTAAGCGACGACCCCGAGGCCTTGGAGGAGGTGTTGAGCCAAGTGTATGAGATGGCTTGTGCGGGTAGCGTTACTTCCGGTAGTGGGCTCGCCGGTGGTTTGGCAGACGTCATTGGCCGTGCTGGGGCTTTCATGCCTTATCAATGGAGGCGGCGGACGCTTGATCAATATCAAACGTACATTTACCCCTGTATGCGTGCAGCGGTTCATCGACTGGAACGGAGTCAGCCCGGTCGGGATGATTACCAATGCAACTGGCGCAGCGCCGGCGGATTTCAGGTATGTGTTGAATTTACCTACTTTGCAATGAGAGTGAATCTTCCATCGACCGTGTATTACTCCATGATTTGGCAGACAGTACGGCGGCTGACTTTGAACTTGCTCAAGGCAGTGAACGATCTGTTGTCGTTCAAGATCATGAAAAATCCCGATGAGGATATTTACAACCTGATCACCCATTGGCGCCACCAGGATGATTCAAGTCCGGACCAGGCGGCCGCGCAGCTTGGTCGGCAAATAGAAAATTGGGTTCGGCAGTTCTTCAGAACGCGGACTCGATTGCCCGTCGAGTTACGTAGGCTGGGTTGTGAGGCCGTGGTTATTGAACAGGCAGTCCGGTGCGCAGAAGCCTTTGAATGGCTATGGCGTGGTAATGCCGCCTGGCATATGGCTGTCCCGCGTTATCGCGAGGTGCGCTTCCAGCCAGATTGAGCGGATCTTTGCATAGCGGCTGGGGGACGTTGACGAGTTCGCTCTGCCCTTGAGAGTTGGCAGAGCGAACAGGCTTTGCATGTGGCTGGTGGAACTACGCCACCACGCGATAGCACGGCACATACGCCGCGCCACCCGGCAGTTTCATCCGGTGCTGGGCGACAAAGGCTTTGAGCAGGGCGTCGAGCGGTTGCATGATCGCCGCATCACCGCGGATCTGGTACGGCCCGTGCTCTTCGATCAGGCGAATACCCTTGTCCTTGACGTTACCGGCGACAATCCCCGAGAACGCGCGACGCAAATTCGCCGCCAGTTCATGCGCGGGCTGGTCGAGGTGCAACTTCAGGTTGGCCATGTTTTCGTGGGTTGGATCGAACGGGCGCTGGAAGCCTTCGTCGATCTTCAACAGCCAGTTGAAATGGAAGGCATCGTTGCGCTCGCGGCGGAACTGTTTCACGGCTTTCAAGCCTTGGGTCATTTGCCGCGCCACTTCAGCCGGATCGTCGATGATGATTTCGTAATGCTCACGGGCCGCTTCGCCGAGAGTTGCAGTGACGAACGCATCGAGTTGTTCGAGATACGGCGCGGCATTTTTCGGACCGGTCAGAATCACCGGGAACGGCAAACCTTTATTGTCCGGGTGCATCAGGATGCCCAGCAGGTAGAGGAACTCCTCTGCTGTACCGGCGCCGCCCGGGAAAATGATGATGCCGTGGCCGACCCGTACGAACGCTTCCAGACGTTTTTCGATATCCGGCAGGATCACCAGTTCGTTGACGATCGGGTTCGGCGCTTCGGCGGCGATGATGCCTGGTTCGGTCAGGCCGAGGTAGCGGCCGCCGTGAATGCGCTGTTTGGCGTGGGCGATGGTCGCGCCTTTCATCGGGCCTTTCATCACGCCCGGGCCGCAGCCGGTGCAGATGTCGAGGCTGCGCAGGCCCAGCTCATGGCCGACCTTCTTGGTGTATTTGTACTCTTCGGTGTTGATCGAGTGACCGCCCCAGCACACGACAATCTTCGGTTCGACACCCGGACGCAAGGTGCGCGCGTTGCGCAGCAGGTGGAACACGTAGTCGCTGATGCCTTGGGAGTTGCTCAGGTCGATGCGCTGGCTGTCCAGTTCGTTTTCGGTGTAGACGATGTCGCGCAGGGCGCTGAACAGCATTTCACGGGTACTGGCGATCATTTCGCCGTCGACGAACGCGTCGGCCGGGGCGTTCAGCAGCTCCAGGCGCACGCCGCGATCCTGTTGGTGAATGCGGATTTCGAAATCCTTGTAGGCTTCGAGAATGGTCTTGGCGTTATCGACGTGGGCGCCGGTGTTGAGGATGGCCAGGGCGCACTGGCGGAAGAGGGTGTAGGTACTGCCGGATCCGGCTTCGCTCAGTTGTTGCACTTCACGTTGAGAGAGGGTTTCCAAGCTGCCTTTCGGGCTGACCGAGGCATTGATTACGTGTCGTTGGGTCATGCAGTGATCCTTAAAACGATGTCATTCCCTGCGCAGGCGAACGGCATCCGAATAATGTGTATCCATGAATGAAGATGGCACGATCTGCGCTATACCGCCATGTCCCCGTTGGACGCTGAAAAGATCAAAAGGAGCCCCAGCATAGCTAAATCCGCACCAGAGGCGATAATGCGCCGGGCGGTTTTTTCCGTTACCCCTCTTGTCGCTCAAGGAAGTCATTTGTGATGTTCGAGATTCAGCCGATGGACGCCGCCACTTTCCGCCAGCAGACCCGGCGCAGCACGATCATCATCGCCGTACTGTTTCTGGTACTGGCAATGCTGTTTTCCAGCTTGGCCGTGGCGCTGTTCGGCGAGCCTGACGGCGACAACCTGCGCTTCAATGTCGGCGGGGTGTTCCTGGCCTTTTTACTGACCGGCGCATTGCTGCGCGGACGCTTCTGGCATCAGAGCTGGATGGCGCCGGCGGTGTACAGCTGGCGGCTCAAGCGCAGCCTGATGAGTGTCACCAACGTGATGCACCACCTGACCGCCGCCGTCGCGCAAAACGATCCGACCGCGTTGAAAGTGCTGCGGTTCTATCATCTGGGATTGATGCAGATGCACGAGCTGGACGGCAACTCCAGCGATCAGGGGCAACTGTGGCGGGAAGTCGAAGAGCATAAACAGCGCATGCAGGCGCAGGGGCTCGATACCGAGCAGACGCGCCTGGATCCGACATGGCTGGACGCGTTGAAGCAGACGCCCCGCTAAGGCGTCAGCGTATTCAGCCGAAAATCAGCGAGCGGTGTGTGCCTGCCCCGGCGCGCGCTCCATCGCCGACCGCCAGTGCGACGGAGCCGGCAGCCAGCGCGGCATCTCCGCAGGCGAAGACCCTAGGGACGCTGGTTTGTTGGGTTGCGTCAGTCTGGATAAAAGGCCCCATCGGCCCTTCTTCGAATATACAGCCCAACTGATCGGCCAGCGGACTTGCCATGCGTGTGCGCGGCATGGCGAACAGACCGGCGACCGCGACGATGTCGCCGTCGCTGAGGACTACGTCCGCACGCGCGCCTTCAATGCGCCTGACGCGCCGGGTTTCCAGCCTCACACCGCGTGCAGCCAATTGCGCCCGTTGCTCGGCATCAGGTTCGAAAACATCATTGATGAAGAATGTGGTTGGGCCCCAGTCAGGCAGCATCAGGGCGTGATGAATCGACAGGGGCGACGTCGCCAGTACGCCGATTGCACCCTGATTCAGTTCATAGCCGTGACAGTAAGGACAGTGAAAAACGCTTCGGCCCCAGCGTGGTTGGAGTCCTTCGATGTCCGGCAATTCGTCGATCACGCCCGACGCGAGGATCAGGCGCCTGGCGCTGAGCTGTTTGCCGGCCAGGGTGCGCACGTCAAAACCCGCGGCAGCTTGCATCGCTTCTACCGCCGTATCTGCGAGCCATTGCACGGTGGGGTAAGCCATCAGTTGCGCCCGCGCCTCGGCCGCAATGTCGCCCGGCGCGCGTCCGTCCTGTCCGAGAAAGCCGTGGGAAGTGCCGGCGAAGCGATTGCGCCGCAGGCCTGAGTCGAGCACTAGCACGTTGCGCCGGGCGCGGACCAGTTGCAGGCCGGCGGACAGCCCTGCGTAACTGCCGCCGACAATGATGACGTCGTACACCATGATCCAGATCTCCGCTGTAAGGTTTTCAGCGTACAGCGTAAGTTACGTGAAAAAAGACTGTCAATAGTCTCGTAACTTCAGATCTTGCAAGCGATACTCGGAGGCATTCTTTGTTCATTCTGGAAATGCTCAAGTGAGAAATGACACGCGCCTGTCGCGCATGCTGCATGTGCTGATCCATATGGATCGCCACGAAAAACGCGCCACCTCGGAAACCATCGCCGGGATGCTTGGCACCAATCCGGTGGTGGTGCGGCGCACCATGGGCTTGCTCAAGGAGCAGGGTTTCGTGACGTCGGAGAAGGGGCATCAGGGCGGCTGGGCGCTGGCCAAACCGTTGAGGCAGATTACGTTGCTGGAAATTCACCAGGCATTGGGCACGCAGTCGATTTTTTCCATCGGTTTATCGACGGATCATCCGCAGTGCCTGGTCGAGCAGGCCGTGAATGCGGCGCTGACCCGCACCTTCGATGAGGCGCAGGCGCTATTGCTGTCGCGGCTGGGTAGTATCACGCTGGCGGATCTGGCGGCGGATTTCGATGCGCGCTTCAAAACCGTTTGCGAGGTCGATCAGGGCTGAGCGGCGGCGCGACGCAACTTCCACGAGCGGATCAAGCGTCCGTACACCAGCAAGTTGATCGCCAGCACTACGCTGCCGAGCGCCAGTTGAATCTGCGGGGTCAGTCCGGCCGGGTAGATGATCGGCCAGATGTAATGCTCGATGAAGCCACCGGCGTATTCGGTCTGGCCGGCGGCGTGGCGCATGAGGTTTTCCCAGTAGGTCAGCGGGCAGGTCAGGTGCAGCACCTCGACCGCCACGCCCCAAGCGGCAGCCGGCAAATGCAGCCACAGCAAGCGTGGCCATTTGAGCACCAGCAGACCGCCAAACAGCACGAACAGAATGAAAGACAAATGAAACAGCACCAGCCCGTCGGCTGCGATTCGGTACAGCATGTCGTCTCCCTGACGCGATTGTGTATGGCGCCATGTTACGCCGACGTGGGGATTAAAGCTCAGGGCAAACGCCCCGCATGGGCCCGTGCCTGAAACCTGATCTACGCTTGAAGAAGGACTGTTGACGGTGGCAGGAGGTGCGCATGGCAAATGAGCAAAAACAGCCTGAAAACGAGAAAGACACGGATGAGCCGAGCGACGAAGAAATAGAGCGCGAGAAGCGCAAGGAAAAGACCTGGAAGCATGACGATAGCCAGGAGCTTTCAGAGCCTGATCGCAAGTTCTAGGCAATCGATACGAAAAGCCCCGCAAGTGCGGGGCTTTTTCACAGGCTCAAAGATCGTCCAGCTGGGTAAAGTCCGGGTGTGAAGCCCGGTATCCCAGTGTCCTGTCAATCCAGGCATTCAGCTCGTTGACCATCACTGGCGCATGGCCGGGATAGTTTTCGAGGGTACTGCGCAGGGTGCGTTCGATGTCGGGAACGGCACTCAGGTTTCGAGTCTTGATGTAGTGGCCGATAAAACAGTCGAGTTCAAAGCGTTCTGTCGTGGACAGATGAATACACTCCAGGCCACCGACCTGTTTGATTGCAAAATCGTCGCGCAACTTAGTTCTCTGCAAGGCTTGTAGATGTTATTGGGATCCTGGTTTGTTGACTCTTTGGTCAACTGGTATACCAAATGGAAATGCGGCGCGCATGCTAGCTGTACTCCATCAAAATGTATGTACGACGGTCGGGTTGTCTGACAAGCGGTTGGTCCATTTGCGTATCGGTTACATTCGCATTGTTTCAGCAGTGAAACAGCCGCTGTAACGACGCCGAGTCAATGGTTTGCTCAAATGGCGTTCGCCGCTCATTCAATCGGCTGAATCAATTCAGCATTTTGATTGCGGACGCTACCGACGGCTTTACCTACTTTGTGCCATTCGAACGACTCGCTGCCTTCACCTTCGAACAACAACATCTGCTCGGCGCGCTCAATGGTGGTCGCCGGATCGAGCCAATCGCGTGCCAGTTCCGCGCCGAACACCACCGGGCGGCGATCATGCACATCGAGCAGGCCTCCCACCGCCGCGGCGGTAATGATCACAAAACCGTCATCGTCTCGAGCCGCGCTTTGCGCTATGGGAAACTGGCCGATGGCGGCGCAGAAAACCGCGCCCTGGTCCGCTCGACGAATCAGCCATGGCTGGCGGGTTTTTTCGCCGGTATCGACCCATTCAAACCAGTTGTCGACAGGGACTATCAGGCGATGGCGCCAGATCGCGCGGAAAAAAGCGCCATGGGCAACTTTTTCTACGCGGGCATTGATCGACGCCGGGCGATCCGTGGCCCAGTGCGGCCGCCAGCCCCAGCGCAGGTTGTCGGCCTGAATGTGTTGCCCCTGTTGATGGAGAACCGCCAGCGCGGTGGTCGGCGCCGCGTTGTAGCGGGCCAGCGGCGCATCGCCGACGTGATTGATCAAGGCGTCGGGGATGCTCAGTGTGGCGACGAAGTCATGTATGCCGCGATATTGCGAGAGTCTTCCGCACATGGGCTGAATCTCCGGTTGGACACTTCAGTTTAGTCGCTGACATCTGCAGCGAAGGTTCACTCCGTCAAATCCTGCTGACGTAACGAGCGCCGGAACCAAAGCCTGTGTACCCTGTCCCACCTCGGCTCGCAAAGGGCGGTTCAGGGGCGGGAAGGGCGAGGGAAGTTGCCAATCGACAACATGACGGCAGCGCTCGCGCTCAAGGCGAACATGACATCTGGATTCAAGCTTTTTACTGCTGCGCTCATGGTGCTCGTTCTGGCCGGTTGCATCGCCGCACCGATAGAAATGTCTGCGCAGACCCAAGCGCGCCTGCAGGCCCAGGCACCGGTGCGTTTCTTGTTGACCTTCGACGACGGTCCCAGCGCCTCGAGTTTGTGGAACCCGACGGCGATGGTGCTTGACGGCCTCAAGGACAATCCGCTGCAAGCCAATATCAAAGCGGTGTTTTTTGTGCAGACCCGTGCGCCGCGTGCGGGTAACAGCGAGATTGGTCGCAGTCTGATGCGGCGTGAACACGATGAGGGCCACATCCTCGCGTTTCACACGGCGACTCACTGGCACACCAATCATCGCTCACTCGACCCGCAACAACTGGAAGCGTCGCTGAGTAACGGCACGGCCGATATCGCTGCCATCACCGGGGTGCCGCCGAAATTGCTGCGTCCGCCATTCTGGAATTACGACAAACGCACCTTCGCCGCATATCAGCAGCACGGTTTGCAGGTGTTGCTGACGGATTTGAGTGCCAACGACGGCAAGATCTGGGGTTTCAATGCCAGCCCACGCCGCCGTGCCAATCTGCTGCGGCAGTTATCCGAGGTGCGTGAGCGTATCGCCGCGGGGGCGTTGCCTCCGGTGGACGGAGTGATTCCAGTGGTGGTGACCTTTCATGACCTCAATCGCTACACCGCGCGGCATACCCGCGAATATCTGCAGATCCTGCTCGACAGCGCGGCCGCTACGGGCGTGAAGCTGGACCGCAAGCCTTTCTATGATGATCACGAAGCGCTGCAAAAAGCGGCGCTGGCGCGCACCGTTGAAAAAAGTTCTGAGCCGGTGAGTCTGCCGGGAATGTGGAACTGGATCTGGGATCATGACTCGCACTGATTTGTGAGCCAATAGACATTCCGGCGGCAACGCCTCTGCAGATGCTGATCTATGCTCTATCGATTAAACGGCCCCATCGCCTGCGAGGCGTGCCCCCATGCTTGCTCTTGACGACATCTGCCGCATCGTTGAATCAGGCTTTCCCGGGTTTGGATGTGAATGCACACGCACATCGCACGGGCTGTTGCAGATCAAGGTCTTTCAGCCGGAAAACGGCCAGGTCGAGTTGCTGCTCAACGGCGTATCGCCGGAGCATCTCGTCACGATTCGCGACATATCAAACTTCATCGGTGAACTGCGCACGGAGATGAGCGCCGGGCGCCGGGCGTTTGCCGGTTAAGGCGTCATAGACGCCGTTGGAACGCTTCAACAATGCGCAGCGTCGCTTCATTGGTATTCAAATGTCGCACCGCATCCAGCGGATGCCAGATGCAATCGATGATTTCGTTCTGCGGGCGCACCGTCTCGAGGTCTGCAACCGACGCTTCATAAACGTGATGCCGGGTGCTGCCGCTCTGCATTTCCATCAGATACAACACATCGTCGGCATTCAGCCCGGTTTCTTCCTGCAATTCACGCACGGCCGCCTGCGCGCGGGTTTCCCCGGGCTCGACCTTGCCGCCGGGCAATGTCCAGTGACTGCGCGGTTTGCGGACCAGGAGGATGTGGCGATCCTGTTCGCATATAACGGTTGCACGTACTTTCATGTATTACCCGTTTACGGCTTGTCACGTAATTGTCATCAAGCTGCAATATTTGAGCCGATGCTTCAAGTAAAGGTTTCAATAAGATTTTGAGCGGGCGTGGTGGCGTAAAGTGCAAGATTTCTGAGGAGACCTGGCGACATCCGGTCGGCAAATCCAGTGAGTCAGGGTGTAAGGTAAGTTGGTGAAGCTCGAACTGACCGTAAGCAACTATGGAGGTGTCCATGAGCATGCCGATGTTGAACAAGATGCACATGAACGGCTATGACGTGCTTAGCGTGAACAATGGCCCGTGGCGGGTCTGCACCCAGGGTGACCGGCTGGCATCGTTTGCCAGTAAAGAGGAGGCGCTGGCTTACGCCGCAGCACTGCCTGGCTACAAAAAACGCTCCACGCGGGCGAAAAGTCACACAGCTCAGTGAATGGTTGTAACCGAGAGCCCCGGCAAATGCCGGGGCTCTTTGGTTGAAGGGGAAAACAGGTTGGGACTCAGTGCACCTTGATTCGGCTGATGGCCCGCGCTTTCACTTCTTTGGCGTAGATTTGCAGCCGTTCCTCATCGCTTTGCAGCACTTGGCACGACCTCAGTACCGCTTGCGCGTCCGCTTCATTGCCCGATTTGCGCAACTGCTCGGCGATGCGTTTCAGATCGACAGCTGACCAGCGCAAGTCCGATGCAACGCTCTGCAGGTCGCGCTGAAGTTCGTGTTCGTATTCATTGAGCCGCATGATCATCTCCTGAACATTCTCGGTAAAAGAGAGTAGTCGCATTTTTCGCCGATGGGCAAAGCTCGTTCGTCTGTCTGTCCAGGTTGTGAAAAGTTGTGCAGATTGCGCCACGGGCGCCGTGCCACGATGGATGTACGCCCGGTTACGCGTTACATTCGCTTTTTTTTTGGATCAGGAATACACCATGCGGATGTGGATCGGGGTTTTGGCGTTTGCCCTGTTGGCGGGTTGCTCGTTGCCGAGGTCACTCGTGCCGGGTGAACCGAATGTCAGCAAGACCAGCGACAAGGCACCCAAGGACTATGCCGCCTGTGTATTACCGTTGTGGCAGCGGGATGTAGCGAAGACCTCGCAAACCTCTATTTCCAACGGCTATCGCATCACCGCGCCAAGTGTCATCACTGCGGATGAGATCCTCGATATCGTCAAATACAAGGACGGCAGCCGGGTTTCGTTGTATCAGGGGCCGCCATGGGCCAAGTCGGGGGCGTTGCGCCAATCGGTGCGTGATTGCCTGTAGCCGTCTACGGCGTGAAACGCCCGGTGACAGTTGTACACAAACGGTTTGCCAGCGTGCGCTAGGCTTCGAGTGTCGGTCGGCAAGACCTTGAAGGGAGCCTCGGATCATGGATGATCTGGTCAAAGAAGTCATACCGTTGTTGCAGTATCTGATTCCGGGTTTTTTATCAGCGTGGATTTTCTATTCGCTCACGGCGTTCAAGCGGCCTGATACGTTCGGGCAGATTGTGCAGGCGTTGATCTTTACGTTTGTGGTTCAGGGAGCGGTCTGGGCGATAGGCTCTCTGTGTTTGTGCGTGGGTTCAAAAGGTTTTTCCCTCGGGCGCTGGGATACCAAAGCCGAAACCATGTGGGCGTTCGTTGTGTCGGTGACGCTTGGACTGCTGTCTTGTTATCTGGCCACGAATGACAAATTGCATGGCTGGTTACGCAGTCGAAACGTGACGAAACAATCTTCCTACCCCAGTGAATGGTTCAGCATTTTTGCCCAGCACCATCGCCTCATCACGCTGCATCTGAACGATGAAAGGCGCGTTTTTGGCTGGCCTGTGGAGTGGCCACCAGAGGCCAGCAATGGCCAGTTCGTGATGCAAAATCCGTGTTGGCTGGATGCCGACGGGAAAGAGGTGCCTTTTGGCGCCGAGTTTTTGCTGATAGATTCCGGGAAAGTCAAATGGGTCGAATTCGGCCCGAAACAGGAGGTGTCGTCATGACAGCCAGAGCACCGCAACCAATGCCAGAATGGGTGGCACGTCGTTACACGCCAGATGGCAAGCCTGTGGCGAATGCGCAGCCCAAGGCACCCAGTGGTCCACCACCGCTTAAAAACCAGTAAGCTTTTTTACCCGCCCCAACCTTGCGCCACAGCCCGGCGAATCGCCTCCAGCAGCATCGCAAACGCCGGGTTGTCATTATTCTCCCGCCAGATCAGGTGCAGTTCGCTCTGCACCCCTTCGCCCAGATCAATATCGCGAAACACCACGTTCTTGAACACCACGCTGGTCGCGCAACGCGGTACCAGCGCCAGGCCCATGCCGGCGTTGACTAGGGCCAGAATCGTCAGTGATGAACCCAGCCACTGTACGTAATCCGGTGCAACTCGCGCCGAGCGCAGCATGCCGGTCAGCAGTTCGTTGAACGGTGGATAGGCCGCGTGGGAGTACATCAGAAACGGTTGTTGATCCAGATCGCTGACCAGCACTTCGCTCGCCGTTGCCAGCGGGTGCGCGCTGGGGACCGCCAGCACGAACGGTTCACGGACCAGGCATTCGGTGGCATAGCCCGGCTCCAGCAGTGGCGCGCGGGCGATGCCCAGATCGATGCGTCGCGCGCGCAGGGCTTCGTGTTGCTGATAGGTGTTCATCTCGCTCAGATCGATTTTCACCTGCGGCTGTTTCAGGCGTGCCTCGGCGATCACCTTGGGCAGAAACTCATACACCGCGCTGCCGACAAAACTGATGTTCACCGAACCGATATCACCCTCGGCAAAGCGCCGCGCAGTGATCGCTGCCTGCTGGGCACGCTCGAGCAAATTCTGCGCTTCGATGAAAAAAGCGCGCCCGGCGGCAGTCAGCGCAACGCTGCGGGTACTGCGGGTAAACAACTCGACGCCGAGGTGATGCTCCAGCAACTGGATCTGCCGGCTCAGCGGCGGCTGGGTCATGTTGAGCCGTTCGGCGGCGCGGCGAAAATTCAGTTCGGTGGCAACGGTGGTGAAGCAACGCAGTTGGGTCAGTTCGAACATTGATCTAATCCGGGTATCAATCGAATGCCAAGTTAGATTAGACGGGATCAATACGCGGCGTCCATGATCGATCCATCGCTTCACGCCATTCCTAAAACAACAAGATCGGGAGTCGCCCTTGAAAACCCTGCAGAGTCCAGCGGACGTCACGGTGCTCGCCCGCGCCGCCGTCAAGGTCAAGCGCCACGTATTGCCGCTGTTCGTGGTGATGTTCATCGTCAATTACATCGATCGAGTCAACATCGGCTTCGTTCGCAGCCATCTGGAAACCGATCTGGGTATCGGGGCTGCGGCATACGGCTTGGGCGCCGGACTGTTCTTCATCGGCTACGCGTTGTTCGAAGTGCCCTCCAACATGCTGTTGCAGCGTTACGGCGCACGGGTATGGCTGACGCGGATCATGTTCACCTGGGGCGCAGCGGCCATGGCCATGGCGTTCGTGCGCGGTGAAACCAGCTTCTATGTGTTGCGCTTCATTCTTGGCGCGGCCGAGGCGGGGTTCTTTCCGGGAATCATCTATTACTTTACGCAATGGCTGCCAGCCTCCGAACGTGGCAAGACCATGGCGGTGTTCCTCAGCGGCTCGGCAATTGCCTCGGTGATCTCCGGCCCGGTGTCCGGTGCGTTGCTGCACATCAGCGGCCTGGGCCTGCACGGCTGGCAGTGGATGTTTCTGATCGAGGGCGCGGCGTCGGTGGTGCTGTGCGCGTTCGTCTGGTTCTGGCTGCAATCGCATCCACGTCAGGCCAAGTGGCTGAGCGAAGACGAGCGTGAAGCGCTGGTCGCGGCGATCTCTGAAGAGCAGCGTGCCCGCGAAGCGGTGCAGGTCAGCAAGCCTTCAATGTTCAAGCTGCTGGCGGATCGGCAGATCGCGCTGTTCTGCTTCATTTACTTTTCGATTGCCCTGACCATTTACGGCGCAACGTTCTGGCTGCCGAGCATGATCAAGAAGATGGGCAACCTTGGCGACTTCCAGGTCGGCCTGCTCAATTCGATTCCGTGGATCATTTCGATTGTCGCCATGTACGGGTTCGCCGCGATGGCCGGCAAGTGGAAGTTCCAGCAGGCGTGGGTCGCCCTGACCCTGGTGATCGCCGCTATCGGCATGTTCATGTCGACCACCGGCGGCCCGGTCTTCGCCTTCGTAGCCATCTGCTTCGCGGCGATTGGCTTCAAAGCGGCCTCGGCGCTGTTCTGGCCGATCCCGCAGAGTTATCTCGATGCGCGCATCGCGGCGGCGGTGATCGCACTGATCAATTCCATCGGCAATCTCGGCGGCTTCGTCGCGCCGACCGCGTTCGGCATTCTCGAGCAAACCACCGGCTCAATCGAGGGCGGACTGTATGGCCTGGCGGCGACTTCGCTGATCGCCGCGGTGGTGATTTTCTTCGCCCGCACGGCGCCGGGCGCCAAAGGCAAAACCCCGGCAAAGCCCGCTGATGAAACCGCCGTCGGCGCGACGGCCAGCCCGGCCGCGAGCCATTGAATCGATTGTTGATCTGTCAGGAGCGTCATCTTGAAAATCACCCGTGTCACGGTTACTCCGATTGCCTTTCGTGATCCGCCGCTGCTCAACGCCAGTGGCATCCACGAACCCTATGCCCTGCGCTCGATCATCGAAATCGAAAGCGATAACGGTTACATCGGCCTCGGTGAAAGTTATGGCGACGCGCCGGCGCTGGCGATCCAGCAACAAGTGCAGGCGCAACTGATCGGTCTCGACCCGTTCGACCTCAATCAGTTGCGTGCGATCGTGCAGGCGACGGTGGCGGCGCACAAACCGGCCAGTCTGGCCGGAGCCGAACTGGCACCGGGTTCACACGCCAGCAAAGCAGTGAGTAACGCCTATTCGGCGTTCGAAGTGGCGTTTCTCGATTTGCAGGCGCACTACCTGAACGTGCCGCTGGTGGACCTGCTCGGCGGCGCGATCCGCGATGAGGTGCCGTTCAGTGCCTACCTGTTTTTCAAATACGCGCAGCACGTCGATTCGCCGTACAAGCCGGATGATTGGGGCGAAGCGCTCAGTGAGCAGCAGATCGTTGCGCAGGCGGCGCGGATGATCGAGGCGTACGGTTTCAAGAGCATCAAACTCAAGGCTGGTACGCTTCCGCCGGAGCACGAAGTGGCTTGCATCAAGGCGCTGAAAAAAGCCTTTCCTGGCTACCCGCTGCGCATCGATCCAAATGGCAACTGGTCGCTGCAAACTTCGATTCGCATGGCCGAGCTGCTCGGTGATGATCTGCAATATTACGAAGACCCGACGCCAGGCCTGGAAGGTATGGCTGAACTGCACAAGCGCACCAGCCTGCCGCTGGCGACCAATATGGTGGTCACCGATTTCGACGAGTTTCGCCGCAGCGTGGCGCAGAACAGCGTGCAGATCGTGCTCGCCGACCACCACTATTGGGGCGGCCTGCGCGACACCCAGACCCTGGCGAAAATGTGCGAGGTATTCGGCCTCGGTGTATCGATGCACTCCAACTCGCACCTGGGCATCAGCCTGATGGCGATGGCGCACGTCGCGGCGGCCGTGCCGAATCTGGATTACGCCTGTGACACCCATTACCCATGGCAGGAGCCGGACGAAGAGGTGATCAAGGGCGGCAAGCTGCCGATTGTCGATGGCTGCGTGAAGATCAGTCGCGCGCCCGGGCTCGGGCTCGAACTGGATCATGAGCAGTTGGGCAAACTGCATGATCAATACCTGACCTGCGGGATTCGCCAGCGCGATGATGTACGGCAGATGCAGCGGTACAAGCCGGACTGGAGGGCGGTCAAGCCGAGGTTCTGAGATCACCAGATCTGGCGCCTTCGCGAGCAGGCTCGCTCCCACAGAGGAAATGTATTCCAAATGTGTGAGCGAGCCTGCTCGCGAACGGCGCAACTGAATTCTTCAGAGTGTATGCATCAACCAATCCCGAAACGCCGCTAGCGACGGCAGCTTTTCATTTCGCGGCGGATACACCAGGTAGTAGCTGCGCCGACTAGTGATCGGCTCGCCCAGTTGCAGCAACTCGCCATTGACCAATTCATCCTCGACCAGAATCCGCGGCACCAGCCCCACACCAATGTTCGCCCGTACCGCTTGAATCAGGTGCGAGGTCATTTCAAAGCTTGGCCCGATGCGCATGCTGCGATGGGGCAAGCCGTGCTGACTGAACCATTCCGCCCATGCCTGAGCATTGCTGCTGACATTAAGCAGCAGTTGCCCGGTGATGTGTCGTTCGGCGTCGTCGCGCTCGACGGTGGACAGTTGCGCGCTGGCAATGACCACCAGTTCTTCGGTGTGCAAGGGCAGGGCGGTCAGCCCCGGCCAATCTCCGCCACCGACGCAGATCGCCGCGTCGATTTCGCTGGTATCGAAGTCGATTGCTTCGATGCGCGAATGCAAGTGCACGGTCATGCCCGGATGCGCGGTGTAGAAATCCTTGAGTCGCGGCAGCAGCCATTTCGAGCCGAATGTCGGTAGCGTCGCCAGGCGTAGGCTGTGAATGCCGGAACCGAATGCCATCGCCTGCAGCGTCGCGCTGCGTATCTGCCCGAGTGCTTCGGTCAGCTCCCGTTGATACAGGCGCCCGACGTCGGTCAGCACCACTTGCCGGCCTTCGCGAGTGAACAGTCGCATGCCGAGCATCTTTTCCAGAATCTGCACCTGACGGCTGACCGCACTTTGCGTCAGCGACAGTTCGTGGGCGGCGCGGGTGTAGCTTTCGTGGCGGGCAGCGGCCTCGAAAGCCAGCAACAACGACATGGACGGGGTGAGGGTGCGGGGATTCATTCGCAAAAGTCATCAATAGCGGGTCGAATTTACGGTTGTCCCAACGTTCGACAGCAATGAACATGGACACCTGAGATGGCGGAGCCTGACGCAATCATTCGTTGCGTACAACTGTTCACCGCCACACGGCCCGATTTCGCCGAGATACCCTGACCGATGATTGCCCAGCTGTCGCCCGCAAGCACCCTCACCGCCGATTACCAGGCGTTCCTCAAAGCCCTCAAGGCCAGCGGTTTTCGCGGTGAGATCAGCGCCGATTACGCCAGTCGCGTGGTCCTGGCCACCGATAACTCGATTTATCAGCGCCTGCCCCAAGCGGCGGTGTTTCCCATGGATGCCGACGATGTCGCGCGAGTGGCGAAGCTGATCGCCGAGCCTGCACATCAGCACGTGGTGATCACGCCACGCGGCGGCGGCACCGGCACCAACGGTCAGTCGCTGACGGACGGCATCGTCGTCGACCTGTCGCGGCACATGAACCGCATTCTCGAAATCAACGCCGAGCAACGCTGGGTGCGGGTCCAGGCCGGGGTGGTCAAGGACCAGCTCAATGCCGCACTGAAATCCGCCGGGCTGTTTTTCGCCCCGGAGCTTTCGACGTCCAACCGCGCCACCGTCGGCGGCATGATTAACACCGATGCCAGCGGCCAGGGCAGTTGCACCTACGGCAAGACCCGCGACCATGTGCTGGAACTCGACATGATCCTGCGTGGCGGCGAGCGTTTGCACGCTCAGGCGCTGGACGAAAACGAGCTGCAAGCGCTGTGCGCGCGTGATGATCGGGTCGGTGAAGTCTATCGCTGCGCGCGGCAGATCATTGATGAGCAGGGCGAACTGATCGAACAGCGCTTTCCCGACCTCAACCGCTGCCTGACCGGTTACGACCTCGCGCACCTGCGTGAGGCGGATGGCCGTTTCAACCTCAACAGCGTGTTGTGCGGCGCCGAAGGTTCGCTCGGTTTTGTCGTCGAGGCGCGGCTGAATGTGCTGCCGATTCCCAAACACACGATGCTGGTGAACATCCGCTACGCCGGTTTCATGGATGCGCTGCGCGATGCGCGGGCGTTGATGGCGCTCAAGCCGCTGTCGATCGAAACCGTCGATTCGAAAGTGTTGCTGCTGGCGATGCAGGACATCGTCTGGCATGGCGTCGCCGAGTATTTCCCGGCCAGCGCCGAGCGGCCGACTTTGGGTATCAATCTGGTCGAATTCTGTGGCGACGATCCGGATGAATTGCAAGCTCGCGTCGCTGCGTTTGTCGAACACTTGAGCAGTGATCAAACCGTCGAACGCTTGGGCCACACTTTAGCGATCGGTCACGCGGCAGTGAACAAGGTCTACGGCATGCGCAAGCGCGCGGTCGGCCTGCTCGGCAACGTCGCCGGCGAAGCGCGGCCGCAACCGTTTGTTGAGGACACTGCGGTACCGCCGCAGCACTTGGCCGAGTACATCGCCGAACTGCGCGATCTGCTCGACAGCCACGGCTTGCAGTACGGCATGTTCGGCCACGTCGATGCCGGCGTGCTGCACGTACGGCCGATTCTCGACATGAAAGATCCGCAGCAAGCGGCACTCGTGCGCCCGGTATCCGATGGCGTTGCGGCGCTGACCCAGCGTTACGGCGGTCTGCTCTGGGGCGAGCACGGCAAAGGCTTGCGCTCGGAATACGCGCCGGCGTTTTTCGGCGAGCTGTACCCGGCACTGCAAGCGCTGAAAGCCGCGTTCGACCCGTTCAATCAGTTCAATCCCGGCAAGATCGCCACGCCGGCCAACGCCGGCGCGGCGCTGCTGAAAATCGATGAAGTGACCTTGCGCGGTGAACTCGATCGGCAGATCGACGAAAAGGTCTGGCAGGACTACGGCGCGGCGATGCATTGCAACGGCAACGGCGCCTGCTACAACTTCGATCCCGATGACGCCATGTGCCCGTCGTGGAAAGCCACCCGCGAGCGCGCGCAATCGCCCAAGGGCCGCGCCTCGTTGATACGCGAGTGGCTGCGGTTGCAGGGCGAGGCGGGTGTCGACGTCCTGTCCGGAGCGATTCGCCGACCGGCGTTTTTTACGACGTTATGGCAGCGCTGGCGCAACACGCGATCGCAATCGGCGGATTTTTCCCATGAAGTCTATGACGCCATGGCCGGTTGCCTGGCGTGCAAATCCTGCGCGGGGCAATGCCCGGTCAAGGTCAACGTGCCGGATTTTCGTTCGCGTTTTCTTGAGCTGTACCACACACGGTATCTGCGTCCGGCGCGGGATTATCTGATCGCTTCGCTGGAGTACAGCATTCCGTACATGGCGCGAATTCCGGCGCTGTACAACGGTTTGATGGGCGCGGCGTGGGTGCGCGGTCTGCTAGAGCGGGTCGGTGGCATGGTCGATGTGCCGTTGCTCAGCCGTTTCGATTTCCACGCGGCGATGCGCCGCTGGCAGGTGCAGTCAGCGACCGTTGCGACGCTGTCGGCGCTGACCCCGGTGCAGCGTGAACGCAGCGTGGTGATCGTGCAGGACGCGTTCACCCGTTATTTCGAAGCGCCGCTGCTGGCGGATCTGGTCGAGTTGATTTCGCGCCTGGGCTATCAGGTTTACCTGGCGCCGTTCAGCGCCAACGGCAAGCCGTTGCATGTGCAGGGCTTCCTCGCAGCATTCAATCGCGCGGCGCTGCGCAATGCGCGACAGTTGCGTGAACTGGCGGATGTCGGCGTGCCATTGCTGGGGCTCGACCCGGCCATGACGCTGGTCTATCGCCAGGAATACCTCAAGGTTCCCGGTCTGCAGGACTGCCCCGAAGTGCAACTGGTACAGGAGTGGTTGCTCAAGGCAATGCCCGAGCAGGCGCCGCAGCAGAGCGAGGCAAGATTCCGCCTGCTCGCCCACTGCACCGAGAAAACCAACGCACCCGCCGCGACCCGGCAATGGGAGCAGGTGTTCGAGCGTGCCGGATTGCAACTGGCAACCCAGGCCACCGGTTGCTGCGGCATGTCCGGCACTTACGGTCACGAGGCGCGCAATCGCCAGACCTCGGCGCTGATTTATGAGCAGTCGTGGGCGCGTCAGGTGGAAGTATCGGCCGAGCAGGGCGAAGCGTTGGCGACCGGTTATTCGTGCCGCAGTCAGGTCAAGCGCCAGTCGGATCAGGCGTTGCGTCATCCATTACAGGTGCTGCTGGCGGCTCAGCGTCGCTGACGCTGTCGTCGCGGTCCTTGTCCCAGATCAGCCGCGGATCGAAGCTCATCGCCGCGAGCATGGTGAACACCACGACCAGGCCGAAAAACAGAATGCCCGGTCGTGGCTCGATGTCGCCCAGCGTCTGGAATTTCACCAGCGCGGCGACCAGCGCCACCACCAGCACGTCGAGCATCGACCAATAGCCGATCAGCTCGACGAAACGGTACAGCTTCGAGCGCTCCTTGCGCGCCCACGCGCTGTCGCGCTGCACGGTGATCAGCAACAAGGTCAGGGCGACGAACTTGATTCCCGGCACGGCGATACTGGCGATGAAAATGATCAGGGCGATGTCCCATGCTCCGGCTTCCCAGAATTCCAGCACACCGCTCATGATCGTGCTGTCGGCGCCGCTGCCGAGCATTAGCGTGTTCATTACCGGCAGCAGATTGGCCGGTACGTAGAACGCCAGCGCGGCGAGCATGTAGGCCCAGGTGCGCGTCAGCGAATTGGTCTTGCGCCGATGCAGTGGCGCATCGCAGCGTGGGCAATCATGCGGTTCGTCGCGCATATCGCAGGCCAGGCCGCAACTGTGGCACAGGCACAGGTTGAGCTCGGCGGCGGTCGGTGGACGCTTCATAAAATGTCCCAGAGTTCACGGATGTCGCGTCCGGCAATGCGGATCATCATCAGGCTCAGCGCCGCGAGGGCGAACAGGCCGATGCCCGGCAGCACATCGAGCAGCCCGGCGAGTTTGAACACCGCGACCATCGCCCCCAGCAGACAGACTTCGAGCATGCTCCACGGGCGCAGGGTTTCCAGCCAGCGCATCGACAGCTTGAAGCCCGGCGCCCGCCGCGACGTCAGGGCGAAACCCAGCACCCAGATCAGCAGCACCAGTTGGAAGGCCGGGGCGATGATGATCGCGATCGCTGCGACCATGGCGATGAAGGTGATCGGCCCCTGACTCAGCGCCAGCACCGAATCCCATAGGGTGGCGCTGTTTTTCAGGCCCTGGAGGCTAATGCTCATCACCGGATAGAAATTGGCGAACAGCCACAGCATCGCTGCCGTGAAGGTCAGGGCCAGACGCTGTTCGATGGTCAGGCCGTTGTAGCGCTGCAGCACGCCGCCGCAGCGTACGCAAAGGGTTTTCTGGTGTTTGGCGAGGGCGGCTTTCTGGTAAACGCAGTCGCAGTGCTCGCAGATGATCAGGTGTTCGGTGTTGACCATGGACCACGCTCGGCAGCTCGCCGCAAGGGCAGGGGACTTGATCACTATAGAAGGCTGGGGGGATTGGGCAAATGCTGGGGGGCTGCGGTACCGCGGATTTACTGTGTGGCTTGCACGCGGACAGTCAGCCAGTTTTCGCGAATGTATGCGGTTTTCCTGTGGGAGCGAGCCTGCTCGCGAAGGCTTTTTTCAGGCGCTGAGTCTTTTGGTTTGAGTACATATCCGTTGCTGCGGTAACGGCTACTTAGGGTTCCGCCCTTACGGCGGGTCACTTTTTTCAAACGCCAAAAAGGTAACCCAAAACGCTTGCTCCTGCGTTCGGCCCTCGCAGGCTCGGGTCCCTTCGCTCCGGGATCAATCCCTCCACTCAGCCTTCCGATGTCGCTGGTTAGGCAAGATCAAGATCAAGGGCACGCGAGCTAACGCTCATTGTTGAGTGGTTAGAAGCGGTTGTTCGGTTTGGGGTTTGTGGTGGATTTTTCCCCTCACCCCAGCCCTCTCCCGGAGGGAGAGGGAGCCGATTTGGGTTGGCTTTGAAAATTGCGTTCGACTCGGTATTTCAGGTCGTCGTATCTCTTCCATCCACCACGGCCAGTCCCCTCTCCCTCCGGGAGAGGGTTAGGCGGGCGGCGTTCCGATGAGGGGCTTTTGATTTTGCCTGCAAGCGATGGCGGCGTTCAGATAATGGCAACTGACTCCGCCATCGTCAGCAGGCTGGCTACTATTTACGGTCCAGCCACACAGTCTGCGCGTTGCAGAACTCGCGAACACCGAAGTGTGAAAGTTCGCGGCCGAAACCGCTTTTCTTCACGCCGCCGAAGGTCACGCGGGGGTCGCTGGCGGAGTAGCCGTTGATGAATACGCCACCGGTATCCAGTTCGCTGGTCAGTTGCTGGGCCAGCGGCACGTTGGCGGTGTAGATCGTCGCGGTCAGGCCGAATTCGCTGTCGTTGGCCAGCGCCACGGCGTGGGCGCAGTCGCGGGCGGTGATGATTGAGGCGACCGGGCCGAACAGTTCCTGTTTAAAGGAGGTCATGCGGTCGGTGACGTCAGCCAGCACGGTGGGTTCGTAGAAGTTGCCGGGGCCTGCCGCCTTGCCGCCGCCGAGCAGCAGCGTTGCGCCTTCTTCCAGGGTGTCGCGCACTTGCTGGTCGAGTTCGTCGCGCAGATCGAAACGCGCCATCGGGCCGATGTAAGTGTCGGCAGCCAATGGGTCGCCGACCTTCAACTGACGTGTGGCTTCGACGAATTTACGCGTGAACTCCTCGACCACGCCTTCCTCGATGATCAGACGCTTGGCCGCTGCACAAACCTGACCGGAATTCTGATAGCGACCGATGACAGCAGCTTGCACGGCTTCATCAATGTCAGCGTCGTTGAGCACGATGAACGGGTCGGAGCCGCCCAGTTCCAGCACGCATTTTTTCAGGGCTGCACCGGTCTGAGCACCGATGGCCATACCGGCGCGAACGCTGCCGGTCAGGGTAACCGCGGCAATGCGCGGATCGGCGATGGCAGTCGACACGCCTTCAGGTGTGACGTTGATCACTTCGAACACACCGTCGGCGAATCCAGCGCGGGTGAACGCGTCGCGCAGCAGGTAAGCGCTGCCCATCACGTTCGGCGCATGCTTGAGCACATAAGTGTTGCCAGCGATCAGCGCCGGCACGGCGCCGCGCAGCACCTGCCAGATCGGGAAGTTCCACGGCATCACCGCCAGAATCGGCCCGAGCGGGCGGTATTCAATGCGCGCGTTGCCGCCTTCGACCTGAGTCGGTTCGGCATCAAGCATGGCCGGGCCGTGCTCGGCGTACCACTCGCAGAGCTTGGCGCATTTTTCGATTTCACCGCGGGCCTGAGCAATCGGCTTGCCCATTTCCAGAGTGATCATGGTTGCCATGGCGTCAGCGGTGTCGCGCAGCGAGCCGGCGAGGGCGGTCAGCAAGCGAGAACGATCCTGCAGCGGCTTGCGTTTCCACTTGCCGAAGCCGTAGGCGGCGCGGGTCAGCGCAGCATCGAGGGCGGCAGCGGATTCGAATGCATAGTGGCCGATCCGCTCACCGGTCGCTGGGTTGATCGAGATAGCGTGGGTCTGGCTGGAAATCTGGCTCATGGCGTCGTCCTGCGTATGTTCAGTGGATGGGCCTAGAGTAGGGTGGCGTTTGTTTTCTGGAAACTGAATAATAAAGATCGTTTCTTTCACGATTGGAGAATACCTGTGGATCTGGTGCAACTGGAAATCTTCAGGGCCGTTGCCGAGCACGGCAGCATCAGCGCCGCCGCCACGCAGATCCATCGCGTGCCGTCGAACCTGACCACGCGCATCAAGCAACTGGAGCAGGATCTGGGCGTCGATTTGTTTATCCGCGAGAAAAGCCGTTTGCGCCTGTCACCGGCCGGGTGGAGTTTTCTTGAGTACGCGCGGCGGATTCTCGATCTGGTGCAGGAGGCGCGGGCAACGGTCGCGGGCGAGGAGCCGCAGGGTGCGTTTCCCCTGGGCTCGCTGGAAAGCACGGCAGCGGTGCGCATACCCGAACTGCTGGCGGCATATAACCAGCTGCACCCGAAAGTCGATCTCGACCTGTCGACCGGGCCTTCTGGCACCATGATCGACGGCGTGCTGTCCGGGCGCCTCGCGGCGGCGTTCGTTGATGGCCCGGTGTTGCACCCGACCCTGGAAGGCGTGCCGGCCTTCGAGGAGGAAATGGTCATCATCGCGCCGCTCAACCATGCGCCGGTGCAGCGTGCGGCGGATGTGAACGGCGAAAACATCTACGCCTTCCGGTCCAACTGCTCTTATCGGCATCACTTCGAAAAATGGTTCAGCACCGATGCCGCCGTGCCGGGCAAGATCTTCGAAATGGAGTCCTACCACGGCATGCTCGCCTGCGTCAGTGCCGGCGCCGGGCTGGCGCTGATGCCGCGCAAAATGCTGCAAAGCATGCCCGGTAGCGCCACCGTCAGCGTCTGGCCGCTGACTGCGGATTTTCGTTACCTGACCACTTGGCTGGTCTGGCGTCGGGGTACGGTGTCGCGCAGCTTGAGCATGTTTGTGCGCTTGCTCGAAGAACGCGGAGTGGTGCCGGCGGATGCCTGACCGAGGCTGCGGTCAGGCATGTGCTCATTGCGACTCGAGGCCGGTGATCAGCGCCTCGGTGTCGGTAATGACATGAGCGAACGTCGGGCCGTTGAGCTCGTGGGCGGCGTGCATCATTTCCGCTTTGAACGCGGCGGTCGCATCGCGTACCAGCGTGACGTGGTAGCCAAGTTCCGCTGCATAGCGGGCGGTGGCTTCGATGCAGGTGTTGGCCAGCAGGCCGACGATGATGACGTGGGTGATGCCTTTCTGTTTCAGGCGAAAATCGAGGTCGGTATTGGCAAATCCGCTTGAGCCCCAATGCTCCTGAACGACAATGTCGCCGTCCTGCGGGGCGAAATCCGGATGCCATTCGCCGCCCCATTCGCCACGGGCGAAATGGTGCATGTGCATGATCTTGCACTGCGTGGGCGTGGGGTGATCCCAGTTTTCGTAGTCGCCTTTTTCCCAACGGTGATGCGGTACGATCACCACCGGAATCTTCAGGCTGCGCACCGCGTGGTCGAGTTTGCGCAGGTTGTCGAGCAGGCCGTTCTGCTCCGCCATGGGTTTGAGCAAAGGGAAAACCTTGCCACCCTCGGAAAGAAAATCGTTGTACGGATCGACCAGCAGATAAGCGGTGCGGTCCAGCGGGTAAACAGGGTTCGACATGGCGGCTTGCTCCACGAAAAGGAAAGAGCGGTGCGCAGGGCTTGTCCCGGCATCGTGTTAATATGATAATCATAGTAACTGTGAAAGAGGCAAGCCCTGATGACAATCAACGATAGCGCGCCCGACACGCTGTGCCCGATTTCACGGGCCGAAAACATCGTCGGTGATCGCTGGACTGTGCTGGTTCTGCGCGAGTTGTTCATGGGCAATCATCGCTACGACGAGATCCAGGCCCAGACCGGCGGCACCCCGCAAATGGTTGCCACGCGTCTCAAATGCCTGGAGGCGGACGGGCTGGTCGAGCGGCGTTTGTATAACGAACGGCCGAAACGCTACGAGTATCACCTCACCGCAAAAGGTGAAGCGTTCTACCCGGTGATCCTGGCCTTGCGCGCGTGGGGCGAAACCTGGTGCAAAGCGCCCAAGGAAGGGCTGGCGGTGATCTTCACCCACAAACCCTGCAACCACCCCGCAGGTCTCGGGCCGCTGTGCGCTCATTGCGGCGAACCGCTACGCCGGGAAGACCTGATCAGCCAGCCACAAGAGGCTTATGCAGCCGAACGCCAGGCGCGGCGTGAAGCTTTCAAGACTAAATGACAAAACGCGGGATGGGTCCGGGCGTGGGAGCGCAGCGAGCGTCTGGTTCAGCCTGGATTGCCGGGGGGAGACTGGAACTCAGTCCGAAAATCAAAAGCCCCTCACCCTAACCCTCCCGAAACGTCGGACCGCCCGGAGGGAGAGGGGACTGACCGTGGTGGATGCGAGGATTACGCCAACGTGCAATAGCTGTCGTACTCCAAATTCGAAGCCAACCAAATCGGCCCCCTCTCCAGGGGGAGAGGGCTGGGGTGAGGGGCGAATCCACCACAAATCCAAAGCCAACCCCCCGCTTCTCACCACTCAACAATGAGCGTTAGCTCGCGTGCTCTTGATCTTGCCTAACCAGCGACATCGGAAGGCTGAGTGGAGGGATCGATCCGGGCGTAGCCTTCGCAGCCAGATTCAACCCCTCACGGCGTCCCGTTACGCCCATACAACCGATACCCCTCACGCAAACTCAACCGCTCGTAATAAGCGCTAACCGCCGGAAAATCAGGATGCGCCAGCGGCGTTTCGAACCAGCGATTGACCGACAGCCCGATCGGAATATCAGCCAGAGAAAAATCCTGCCCACTGACGTAAGCCCCGGTCTTCTGCAATTGCCGATCCAGAACCTCCATGTTCCGCGCCCAGTCCCGGCAACCTGCGGCCAGCGCAGCACTGTCCTGATACTCCGGGGATTTGCGCACCAGCGCCATCAGCGGATACGACCACGACCGGTTCAGCTCCGAAGCCTGCCAGTCAATCCACTGATCGACCTGCGCTCTCGCCCGTGCTTCAGCGGGGTACAGAGCTGCGCCGCCATAACGCGTCGCCAGATAACGAATGATCGTATTCGACTCCCACAGGGTGAAATCATCGTCCTGAATCACCGGCACCATCGCGCACGGATTGAGCGCGAGAAACTCTGGCGTATGCGTTGACTGAAACCCTGAGCCCCAGTCTTCCCGCTCGAATGGAATGTTCATTTCAGCGCAGGTCCACAGCACCTTGCGCACGTTGATCGACGAAGCTTTTCCGAGTATTCGCAACATGGCTTGTCCTCCCTCAGAGCCGACGCAAACCCATAAATACCACAGCACAATGCAGAAGGCCCGCACACCGGCGGGCCTCCTTTTTCAATCTGGTCAACGGCTCACAGACTGCTCGCCAGCTTCGCGCCCATCATCCGTCGACGATACGAGGTATCGCGACTGGCCAGCCAGAAGTACAGCGGCGAAGTCACCAGCAAGCCCACCAGCCACGACAGATCCGCGCCGTTGATGTGCGCCGACACCGGGCCGACGTACAGCGGGGTGTTCATGAACGGAATCTGCACGGCAATGCCGATCACATAGGCGAGCAAGGCCTGCGGGTTGTAGCGTCCGTAGATGCCGCCATCGACCTGAAAGATCGACTGGATGTCGTACTGACCTTTGTGTATTGCGTAGAAGTCGATCAGGTTGATCGCCGTCCACGGCACCAACACCACCAGCAGCACCAGCACCATATCGACGAAGTGGCCGATGAAATCTGCCGACGCACCGACAGCGGCAAAACAGCACGCCAGCAGGACGATCAGCGAAATCACTGCACGGCTTTTCGCGGTGGGAATCCAGCGATAGGCGAAGGTCTGCACCAAGGTGATCAGCGACAGCACCGCGCCGTACAGGTTGAGCGCGTTGTGGCTGATCACGCTGAGCAGGAACAGCACCAGCATCAGCGGGCCGATCGAGCCGGTGGCGAGTTTGACTGCGTCCATGGTGTCCATGCCCACCGGCGTCGCCAGCACTGCCACGGCGCCGAACACGAACGACAGACTCGAACCCAATGCCGAACCCAGGTAGGTCGTCCAGAAGGTTGACGACACTTTCACGTCGGCCGGCAAGTAACGCGAATAGTCCGACACATACGGCGCGAACGCGATCTGCCACAACGCCGCCAGCGACACCGTGGCGAGCCAGCCGGACAGGTTGAAACTGCCGCGCGTGAGAAAATCATCGGTCTGAATGTGCGTGAGGATATAGCCGAAACCGACCACGATGCCGATGCCCAGCACCCAGGTGCCGATGCGGTTGAGCACATGGATGAAACGGTAGCCGATGATGCCGATGATCCCAGAACCAAGCGCGCCGATGACGATGCCCACCGGCACCGGAACGCTGTCGACCACGCCGTGCAGCGACTTGCCGGCAAGAACAATGTTGGAGGCGAAAAAACCGACGTACATGACCCCGGCAATCAACACCACCAGCAAGGCGCCAAGGGAGCCGAACTGCGCGCGGCTCTGGATCATCTGCGGAATGCCCATCTGCGGACCTTGCGCCGAGTGCAGCGCCATCAGCACGCCGCCGACCAGATGGCCGACGAGAATCGCCACGATGCCCCAGAGCAGATTCAGCTGAAACAGCTGCACGCCCAGCGCTCCGGTGACGATGGGCAACGGCGCGATGTTGCCGCCGAACCAGAGCGTGAACAGATCCCTGACTTTGCCGTGGCGATCTTCAGGAGGCACGTAGCCTATCGTGTGTTTTTCAATGAGCGGAGCGGAAGAAGCGGTTGCGCTAGCCATGACGAACTCCAAGGCAAGGTTGAGTACGTGGACGTACTTCGGTAAGCGCCGGCACGGACGGCGCACTTGTTGTTGGAGTGATCATGTGCAAAGTGAGGCGGGAGATAAATTAGTAAGTTTGTTGCTTGAAACCCTAAAAAAACAGGCTTCGGCGAAGGGGTCAGAGGCTGATGAACGCAAGCATCCGCTGCAGCATTTCATCGCAAGCGTGCAGTTGCCCAAGGCTGACAAACTCATCGGGTTTATGCCCCTGATCCATGCTGCCGGGGCCGCACACCACGGTAGGAATGCCAGCGGCATCGAACAGTCCGCCCTCGGTGCCGAACGCCACCGTGCCGAATTCCCGAGAACCGCTGAACGCAGCAATCAGTTCGGCGGCCTGACTCTGCGCATCGGTGACCAGCCCCGGATACGCCGACAATGCCCTGAAGCGAATATCGCTTTGCGCACTGACCGCACGCATGCGCGGCAACACTTCGCGCTCGGCATAGTCTTTCAATGCTTCGGCCACCAGTGCCGGATCCTGTGAGGGCAGGGCGCGGATCTCGAAATCGAAACGACAATCGGCCGGGACGATGTTCAAGGCTTTGCCGCCGCTGATCACACCGGTCTGCACCGTGCTGTAAGGCGGATCGAAGCGCGCGTCGTGATGCTGCGGCGCTTTCAGTTGCTGGCCGAGTCGGCCCAGTTCAGCGATCAGTTCGGCGGCATATTCGATGGCGTTGACCCCGAGCGGCGCATAGGCCGAATGACACGGATGACCTTGCACATCGCAGCGCATCGCCAGTTTGCCCTTGTGGCCGAGTACCGGTTTCAGCTCGGTCGGCTCGCCGATGATGCACAGCAATGGTTTGACCGGGCGCTGCTGCAAAACCTCGAGCAACGAACGCACGCCGAGGCAGCCGACCTCTTCGTCATAGGACAGCGCAATGTGCACCGGCAGACGCAGCGGCGTCGTGATCAGCGCCGGCACCAGCGCCAGCACGCACGCGATATAACTCTTCATGTCCGCCGTGCCGCGGCCAAACAATTTGCCGTCGCGCTCGCTGAGCTCGAACGGCGGCAGCGTCCACGGCTGACCGTCGACCGGCACAACATCGGTGTGCCCGGACAAGACAATGCCCGGTTGATCCACCGGACCGATCGTGGCGAACAGGTTGGCCTTGCTGCGCTCATCGTTGTAGATCAGCACGCTCGGCACGTCGAAACCGGCGAGGTAATCGCGGACGAATTCGATCAGTTGCAGATTCGACTCGCGGCTGGTGGTGTCGAATCCCACCAGCACTTTGAGCAGTTCGACGCTGTTCATCGATCGTCCCCGGCAACGCCATAGCCCGGTGCCCTGGCCGGGTCGAGGGCGCGGTCGATGTAATCCTGCAACTGCGGTTCGTAGGCGTCCCAGAGCTTTTGCAACTGACCGATCGGGTTTTCATCGGCCCAGTCGACGCGCAAATTGACGATCGGCCAGGTCTGCTCGCCCACCACCACCACGGCGGCCGAATGCACCGGACCGGCTTCGCCGCCCAAGGCCTGAGCCGCGTGCAGAGCGGCGAGCAAGCGGTCGGCCAACTGGCCTTCGCCGGCTTCGAATGCGCTGACCATTGCCTCGACCACCTCACGCCCGGCGAGCATGTTGCCGGCGGCCACGCACTGTTCGCCGCTGACGGCATGGTGCACGCCGAGGGTCTGCGCACCGCTGAAATGCGCGGTCTCGCCCAGATGGTTGATCGCGGTGATCTGCCGATACTGGCTGTAACCGTTGCGCGTGAGCACTTGGTCGAGGGCAGCATCCGGGCTCAGGCCTTGCTCCAGCAACCCGAGCACTTCCGGGCCGAGGGAGGGCAGGGTGATGTTCTGGCTCGACACCGCGCCAACGCCCGGCAGCAGCCAGGGGCAACGGGCGCCGACGGCGATGCTGGAGGAACTGATGGCAACGCCGAACTGACCGGTTTCGGCGCAGCGGGCGGTGATGGAAAAAGTCATTTGGGTGATCCTTCTCAGAAATTTGTTTGTCCTTTCTGGCCCCTTCGCGAGCAGGCTCGCTCCCACATTGAAATGCATTCCCCTGTGGCAGCGAGCCTGCTCGCGAAAGCCGCGACGCGGTCTGATGCCTTACTCTGGAATCACCGCAATCACATCAATCTCCATCAACCACTGCGGTTGCCCCAACGCCGATACCACCAGCCCGGTGGAGATCGGGAACACGCCTTTGAGCCACTTGCCGACCTCCTGATAGACCGCCTCGCGGTAGCGCGGGTCGATCAGGTAGGTGGTGGTCTTGACGATGTGGCTCATGTCGCTGCCGGCTTCTTCGAGCAGTTGCTTGACGTTGCGCATGGCCTGTTCGGCCTGCGCACGCGGGTCGCCCAGACCGACCAGATTGCCGTCGAAATCAGTGCCGACCTGACCGCGCACATACACGGTGTTGCCGGCGCGCACTGCCTGGCACAAATCGTTATCGAGCGTCTGGTTCGGGTAAGTGTCCTTGGTGTTGAACATGCGGATGCGCGTGTGGGTTGGCTGGCTCATGTGCGGCTCCTCAAAACAGGTTGTGCGGCGCCATTGGCGCCGCGAAAGAAATCAGGCGTCGACGGCGTCGGCGACCGGGCTGTGGACCGCTGAATGCAACGCGGCTTCACGCTGTTCGGCATCGCGGTATTCGAGGTATTTGCGCTGGGTGGCGATGTGATCGGCGACATGTCTGGCGTCATGCCAGACGCCCCAGATGAACGACGAACCGCGACGCGATTGCCAGGGCAAACCGAGGAAATACACCCCCTGCTCAGCCGACACGCCGCGCTGATGCACCGGCTTGCCCTTGTCATCGAAAGCCGCGACCTGTAGCCAGGAATAATCCACGGCAAACCCGGTGGCCCAGATGATCGACGTCACGCCAGCCTCGGCCAGATGCAGATTGTGCAGCGGCTTTTTCACGCATTCAGGGTCGGCGAAGCGTTTACGCGCCTCTGGCTCTTGCGGCAGATCGAGGCCATTTCTCTCAATGTAGGCATCGGCGGCGTCGAGCAGGGCCAGATAATTTTCATCACCACGATTGAGGTTTTCGAGCAGGTCCTGCTTGAAGGTCACTACGCCGTTTTCGAACGACTCGGTGACCCCGACCAGGGTCATGCCGCGATGGGCCAGGCCACGAAAATCGATGGTGCGCCCGCCATGAGCGCCGCTGACCGCAATGGTCACGTGCTCGCGGCCCGGTTTCATCGCCGCTTGATCCCACTCGCCCAGCACCCCCAGCCACCAGCAGAAATCACGATTGCGATAGGCACGCGGCGGCCGGTCATGGGCGCCGACCGACAGGTAGACCTGTTTGCCGGCGCGTTGCAGTTCATCGGCAATCTGCACCCCGGATGAGCCGGCGCCCACTACCAGAACCGCACCTTCCGGCAGTTGCTGCGGATTGCGGTAATCAGCGGAATGGATTTGCAGCAAACGTGGGTCCTGCGGTGCGATCGGCGGGATCACTGGCCGCTGGAACGGCCCGGTTGCCGCGACCACACGGCTGGCTTCGATCACGCCTTCCGAGGTCGCGACGGTGAAGCCGGGGCGACCGACATTGCGCACCACGCTTTTGACATCTACGCCGGTGCGGATCGGCGCGTTGAATTTCTTCGCATAGGCTTCGAAGTAATCGGCCACGCGTTCCTTCGGCGCAAAACCGTCGGGATCGACGTCATCGAATTCCAGACCGGGGAAGCGGTCGTGCCACGCTGGGCCGTTGGCGACCAGCGAGTCCCAGCGCCCGGTGCGCCAGCGTTCGGCAATGCGACTGCGCTCCAGCACCAGGTGTGGCACGCCGAGTTTGCTCAGGTGTTCGCTCATCGCGACGCCTGCCTGGCCAGCACCCACGATCAGCGTGTCGATTGTTGTTATGTCAGTGGTCATCTCTACATCCTTCCTAGCAAGGCAGTGGGATTCGGGCCGCTGTTGGCTTGTCCGTTTGGCTTGAGGTCAGACTAGGGAGAGGGGTGATATCGGTAAAATATTATTAAGCTGGGATGTGAAGATAAAATTCTGATGCAGCGCGGCGAAAGCCTTTAAATACGGGGGATGGGCGGCGCGCCCGAGCAAAGCAAGGTGCCCGGGCGACGAAGAAATCTTCATCGCCCGGGCAGTTTTGTCAGCGCTGCAGGAACGCCAGCAAATCTTCGTTCAACGCCTGCGCATGAGTCACGGCAAAACCGTGCGGCGCACCGGCATAGACTTTCAGTTCGGCGCCTTTGATCTGCGCGGCGGCCTGTTTGCCGGTGGTTTCGAACGGCACGATCTGGTCACCGTCACCATGGATCACCAGCGTCGGCACATCGACCTTGGCCATGTCCGGGCGGAAATCGGTTTCCGAGAACGCGGTGACGCAATCCACCGTACCTTTCAAGGACGCCATCAGGGCGATGTTCAGGGTCTGGGTGAGCACGCCGTCGGAAACCGTCTGGCCTTGATTGGTGCCATAGAACGGCGCGGCGAAATCGGCGATGAACTGCGCACGGTCTTTCAGCAGGCCGGCCTTGATCCCGTCGAACACCGACTTGTCGACACCCTGGACGAAGTCGGGCTTCTTGCCGAACAGCGGCGTCACCGCTCCCAACAACACCAGACCCGCCACACGTTCGCTGCCATGCCGGGCGATGTAGCGGCTGACGTCACCGCCACCCATGGAGAAGCCGACCAGGGTCACGTCGCGCAGGTCCAGATGGTTGATCAGACCAGCGATGTCATCGGCGAAAGTGTCGTAGTCATAACCGGTCCACGGCTGATCAGAGCGGCCAAACCCGCGACGGTCGAAGGCAATGGTGCGGTAGCCGCGGCTGCTCAGGTATTCCATCTGGTATTCCCACATGTCGCCGTCCAGTGGCCAGCCATGGCTGAACAGCACGGGTTTGCCGCTGCCCCAGTCCTTGTAATAGATCTCGGTGCCGTCTTGGGTCTTGAAGGTGCTCATGAAAACTCCTTGTGATCGTGTGTGGGTATGACTGAATGCCGAATGGGCAGCGTTCACTATCTGCGCAAGCGCGGTTTTGCACTTGTACGCAGGTGCTGGTTTCACCCGCGCAACAGCGCCTCGAGTCCGACCAATGGTAGAACACAAGTTTGACGTCAAAATGATGGCCATCTAATATCGCGCCTTGATTTTGATGGCATTCCTGGCGGCTGTCCTCCAGTTCAGCGGTGGCCATTGCCAACAGCATGTTTATGACGTTACTCAGCCCGGCAGCGCACGCCTGTAACCGGTTGAATCGGCCATAACGCAATGAATTTATCGGAAAAAAAGGAAACACTCTGTGAAACGGAATCTCTCCCTGGCGCTCATCGTTCTCGCCGCCACACTGTCTGGCTGCGCCACTGATAAACCGGTCAATGATCCATCGCTGGTCGGTTCATGGAAAGGTCAGCGAGACGAAAACGGCAAGTGCCGGTTCATGTCGTGGAAAAACAATTTCAACGCCGACGGTACCTTCACCATCACCTTTTTCCGTGATGCCCGGCAAACAATGATGCTGTACACCGAACATGGCACCTGGACGGCTGCCAATGGCAAGAATGTGCTGAGAACCGCTGGTGTGCCTGAACCTGATGTGTATACCTACACCCATACCGACGCCGACACGGTGCATTACGTCAATGTGGAGAAAGGTCCTACAGCCGATTGCCAGGAAGATTACGAATTTGATGAACACCGTGTTCGCGGCTAAACCCGTCGGAAACACCGCAAGGCTGGGGCGGTCCCTTTTGTGCATTTCTTGATTCAAACCCGACAAAAGGTCGAAACGATTGTTTGACGTCAAAATGATGGCCATCTAATATCGCGCCACTATTTTGATGTCGCTTTCGTCTCGAGGGATCGAACATGTCCTCACCCGCCCTCGTGGCGCGGTTGTGCGTAGCTTTGCTATGCCTGTCTCCGCTTCATTTCGCCGTTGCTGCACCCACCCCCGGTGAAACCGACCTTATCCGCGACCGTCAGAATCGCCTGCTCGAAGAGCAGCAGCGCCGTCTCGAGGAACTCAAGGATCTGCCCGGTAAGAACATCAAGCCTGCGCAACCGGCAGCGCCCACCGATACCCGCTGTTTCCCGATCAAGGACATCGAGCTCAAAGGCGCAGACAGCCTGAGCGAGGGCGAAAAGACTCGCCTGCTCAAGCCATATATCGGCGCATGCCTCGGTGTACCCCAGCTCAACGAGCTGCTCAAAGTCATCACCGATCACTACATCGAGAAGGGCCTGGTCACCAGCCGCGCCTATCTGCCGCAACAGGACCTGTCCAGCGGGCATCTGCAAGTGCTGGTGGTCGAAGGCCGGCTTGAGGGCATGAAGGGCGCCGAAAGCAGTCGGCTCTCCGATCGCGAACTGGCCATGGCGTTTCCCGGCAAGACCGGTGAACTGGTCAACCTGCGCGAGATCGAGCAAATGGTCGATCAGCTCAATCGCCTGCCGTCCAATCAGGCAAAAATGGAGTTGGCCCCCGGGCAGAACGTCGGCGGCAGTGAAGTGCGCGTCACCAACAACCCGCAGAAGCCATGGCGCGCCGGTCTGTCGCGCAGCAACGACGGTCAGCGCAGCACCGGCGAACAGCAGTGGGGCACCACGTTCGACTGGGACAGCCCGCTTGGCCTGGCCGATCAGTTGAGTCTGCGCGGCGGTCACGATGCGATGACTGACCATCAGCACACCTCCAATAACGCCATGCTCAATTACAACCTGCCATGGGGCTGGTGGACGTTCAGCTACACCTACAGCCAGAGCGAATACCGTTCGCAGATCGCCGCCAACGGCTACAACTTCAAGCAGACCGGCGACAGCGAAAACCATCAGTTGCGCGCCGAGCGGGTGATTCATCGCGACTCGGTCAGCAAGACCTCCGTCAGCGCCGGCCTGTCGTACCTGCGCACCAACAACTTCATTGAAGACAGCAAGCTCAAGCTGAGCAGCAACCGCATCAGCGAAGCGCAGTTCGGCTTCAACCACGGCCGCCGTGTCGGCAATGCCTTCGTCAACTTTGACGCCGGCATGCAGGAAGGCATCGGCGCCTTCGATGCACAGGGCAGCCACGATCCCGGCCCCGGCGAACCCGAAGCGCGCTACCGCAAATACAGCGCAACCCTGAGCTACCTGCAGCCATTCAAGCTCTGGGGCGAGTCGTTCAGCTTCAGCAGCCTGATGACCGGCCAGCGCAGTGAAGACGTGCTGTTCAGTTCGCAGCGCACCAGCCTCGGCGGATCGTCATCGATCCGTGGCTACAAGGACCAGTCGCTGTCCGGCGACAGCGGTGGTTACTGGCGCAACGACCTGCGCTGGAGCCGACCGGTGAGCGCCGACTGGCTGCAACCGGTGTTCGCCGAATACGGCGCCAGCCTCGGTTACGACCAGGGTGTGATTGCCAATGATCGCTACAACGGCGATCAGCACGGGCGCATGTCGAGCAACTCGCTGGAGCTGTTCGCCCGCGGCCAGCACGTCGCCGCCAGCGTGACCTTTGCCCATTCCCTCGAACGACCGGACGCGCTGCCCGAGCGCGAAGCACCGATCTATTTCCGCCTGGACTTTTTTATCTAAACGCCTGTTGTTGAGTTAATTGAAATGGATGTTCGCCAGTTTGCCTTCCTCGCAGATCAGCCGAGTGCGGTCGTAAGAAATCGTGAATCGTTCTTCGGCATGCCCAAGCGCGGCCTGGCCTTTCTGCTGGCGAACGTCATGTTCTGGCAACCACTGTGGGCGCAGGCTGACGGCATCATCGTCGCCAACCCGAACACCACGCTGGATCGCGCCGGTAACGGTGTGCCGATCGTCAACATCGCCACACCCAATGCCAGCGGTCTGTCGCACAACCAGTTCCATGACTACAACGTCGGCGCGCAGGGCGTCATCCTCAACAATGGCGCGACGCAAACGTCGAACACGCAACTGGGCGGGCACGTCATTGGCAACCCGAACCTGAAGAACAGCGGTTCGGCGCAGGCGATTCTCAACGAAGTCATCAGCGGTAACCCGAGCCAATTACGCGGTTACACCGAGGTGGTGGGGCAGTCGGCGCGGGTGATTGTCGCCAACCCTTACGGCATTACCTGCAATGGCTGCGGTTTTATCAACGCACCACGGGTGACGCTGACCACCGGCAAACCGGTGCTGGAAAACGGCCGACTGGATCGCTTTCAAGTTGATCAGGGTTCGGTGGCCATCGAAGGTGCGGGCATTAACGCGACCAACGTCGATCGCTTCGAAATCATCACCCGCAGCGCGAAAATAAACGCACAGATTCAGGCGCAGAACCTGGCGATTGTTGCCGGTCGCAACGATGTCAATGCTGACAGCCTGAGTGCCACCGCGCGCGCCGATGACGGCAGCGCCAAACCGCAACTGGCGATCGATTCCTCGGCCCTCGGCGGCATGTACGCCGGGGCGATCAAACTGGTCGGCACCGAAGCCGGGGTCGGGGTGAAACTCGACGGCAAGCTGATTGCCAGCGGCGGTGATATCCAGCTCGACGCCAACGGGCAGTTGAGCTTGGCCGACACCTCGGCCACCGGCGCGGTCAACGTCAAAGCCGCCAGCCTTGATGCAAAAAGTCCGATCTACGCCGGTACCTCGCTGAACGTGCAAACCCAAGGCAATCTGACCAACCGCCAGACCTTCGCCGCCCGTGACAGCATCTCCCTCAGCGCGGGCGGGCAGTTGACCAACGCTGGCGCCATCGAGGCCGGCGTCAATGCCGACGGTAGCCGCAATGCCAGTGGCGATTTGAGCCTGAGCGCGCAGATCATAGAAAACGCCGGCAACAGCCTTGCCGCCAGCTGCAACCTGAGCGTCAACGCCACGCAAGGCCTGAATAACCAGAGCGGCATGCTCAGCGCGAAAAACATCACCGTAACAGGCGGGGCGCTGAACAATTTCAGCGGCCAGGTGCTCGGTGACCTGGGCCTGTCGATCGATCTGCGCGGTGCGCTGGACAACCGTGACGGCGTGCTCGGTTCGGGCGCTGCGGTGTTCGTCAAAGCCGCCAGTCTGGATAACCGCCAGGGCGGTGCGCTGGTCAGCGATGGCAGCCTGACCGCGCGCATCAGCGGCACGCTCGACAACCGCAACAAGGGCGATATCTCGGCCAAAGACGCCATCGATGTGCAGGCCGGTACGCTGGATAATCGCGACGGTAAAATCATCGGCAAAAGCACGCTGGCGTTGCGCAGCGATGTGGCCGATAACCGGGCCGGGGTGATTCAGGCTGATCAGCAGCTGAGCGTGAATGTCGCGCAACTGGATAACCGCGACAAAGGCGTGATCAGCGCCAAGGCCGGCCTGACTTACGTCGGCAACCGTCTGGACAACAGCGGCGGTCTGGTCAGCGCAGCGGGGCCTTTCAATCTCACGGCCGCCGAGATTCAAAACGCCGCCGGGCGGATTTCCAGTCAGGGCGACCTGCTGGCGACCATCGGTCTGCTGTAACAGCAGGGCGGTGAACTGGTTGCCCAAGGCAATCTGAACCTCAGCGGTAAAACTCTCGACAACCGTAACGGCGGTCTGGTCGGCACCACCAAAGCGCTGACACTGAGTGTCGACGACATCGATAACCGCAGCGGCGAGATCTCCAGCAGCCTGTTGCTGAACGTCAAAGGCCTGCGCCTGGACAACGGTGATGGCGGCAAAATCCTTGCCGGTACCGAGCTCGGTCTGAGCGTCGCCAGCCTGATCAACCAGAACAAGGGCTTGATCTCCGCCGTCAAAGGCGCGGGGACCGTTACTGGCACGACGCTGGACAACAGCGGCGGCACGCTGAGCAGCCTCAATGGGCTGGTAATCACCTTGGATGATGCGCTGATCAATGCCGGCATCATCAGCACCGAAGGCGCACTGAGCGTCGCCGCCGCGCGTATCGACAACCGCAGCGGCAGCCTCGGCAGCGCCGGCAATCTGCGCCTGACCAGCACCGGCGCCTTGCTCAACTCGGGCGGTTCGATCAGCACTGACTCCGCGCTGACCCTCAACAGCGCCAGCCTGGATAACAGCCACAAAGGCGCGATCTTCGGCCAGGGCATCAGCCGCGTCGAAACCGGCGCGTTCAACAACAGCGATGGCGGCAAACTCACCAGCGGTGCGGCACTGACGCTCAAGGCCGGGCAGGTCAACAACGCCAGCGGACGCATCGCCAGCCAGCAGACGCTCGACGTTTCGCTGACCGGGCTGGATCAGCAGGGCGGTGAACTGTTCAGCAAGTCCGATCTGACCCTCGACCTGCACAATGGCCAGTTGAACAACCAGAACGGCTTGATCAACGCGCCGGGCACGCTGTTGCTGAAAAACCTCAACGGCGTGAACAACCAGAATGGCGAAATCTCCAGCCAGCAGGCCTTTGCGCTCGCCGCGCAAAGTCTCGATAACAGCAACGGCAAACTGCTTAGCCAACAGGGCCTGACCCTGCGTATTGCGGCGGCGTTGAAGAACGTAAAAGGTGTGATTTCCGGCGCCTCGCTGGACAGCCACAGCGCCAGCCTCGATAACGGGCAAGGCTTGATCAGCAGCCGTGGCGTGTTGCTTTTGACCGCCGACAACGCTCTGAACAACCAGCTCGGCACGGTCATCGCTGACGGCCAACTGACGGTTACCGCCGATGAGCTGATCAACAGCGAAGGCAGCATGGCCGGTAAAGCCGACGTTAATGTTTGGGCGCGCACCGTCAACAACCAGAAAGGTCAGTTGATCGCCACTGGCGTACTCAAAGTGGACGCTGATCAACTCGACAACCGGCAGAACGGCCTGCTCGGTTCAAGCCAGGACATGAGCCTGACGGTCGCTGATCTGGACAACCGTGGCGGCGAAATCAGCACCAACGGTGATCTGCACATCAGCGGCACAAAGCTCGACAACAGCGAGGGCGGCAAGGTCTTCACCGGCAAGGCGCTGACCCTGATCGTCGACGAGGTGATCAACCGCAGCAAAGGCCTGATCGACGCCGGTACATCGCTCGATCTACGCGGGCGCACCCTGGTCAATGGCGGATCATTGCTCAGTCAGCATGGCCTGCAACTGACCCTCAGCGGCGCTTTCGATAACAGCCAGGGCAAGGTCAGCAGCGAACAGGCGCTGACCGTCAAAACGGCGCAACTGACCAACTCCGGCGGCAGTCTGTCCAGCGCCGGCGAACTGACCCTGAACAGTGACGGTAGCGTCGTCAACCAGGGCGGCCAGATCGTTACCGATGGTGCACTGGTGCTCGACAGCGCCAGCCTCGACAACCGCTCGCAGGGCACCCTCAGCGCTAAAGGCGCCGTCAGCATCGGCACGGGCGCCTTCGATAACAGCCACGGTCGGCTCAGTAGCGCCGACACGCTGAACCTGACGGCTGGCCAGGTCACCAACGGCGGTGACGGCAGCATTGGCAGCCAGAATGCCCTGACAGCCTCGGTCACCGGCTTCGATCAACGCGGCGGCAAACTGTTCAGCAACTCAAGCCTGAGCCTCGATCTGAACCACGGTCAGTTGAACAATATCGGTGGTCTGATCAACGCACCGGGGACGCTGCTGCTGACGCAGCTCAACGGCGTCAACAACCAGGGCGGCACGATTTCCAGCGCTGAAGCCTTCACGCTTGCCGCGCAAAGCCTCGACAACAGCAACGGCAAGCTGCTGAGCAATCAGGGCCTGACCCTGCGTATCGCCGCAGCCCTGAACAACGTGCAAGGCATGATCGGCGCCGCAGCCATCGATGTGCAGGCCGCAAGTCTGAACAACAGCGGCGGCAGTCTGGTCAGCCGTGGCGACCTCGACCTGAGCGTCGATGGCCTGCTGCGCAACGACGCCAAGGGGCTGATCAGTGCCGCGCAGACCCTTGAGATCAGCAGTGGCGAGTTGAACAACCGCGACGATGGCCTGATCAACAGCCAGGGCCAGCTGACGCTGACCGCCACCGATCTGGACTCCAGCAACGGCGGCGAAGTCTCCGCCAGTGGCGACATCGATCTGCACCTGACCTCGCTGACCCAGAACGGCGGGCGCCTGCTCGGCGATAAAGCCGTCACCCTCGACCTGGCCAACGGCAACCTCGACAACCAGAACGGCTGGCTCACCGCCAAAGGTCCGCTGACCCTCAAGCGACTGCGTGACCTGAACAACCAGAGCGGCGAAATCTCCAGCAACCTCGGTTTCGATCTCATCGCCCAAGCGGTGAACAACACGTCGGGCAAAATCATCAGCGGCGAAAAACTGCTGTTGCGCGGCACTACTCTGATCAACCAGAAAGGCCTGCTGTCGGGCTGGCAAGGCCTCATCGTCAATGGCGACAGCCTGGACAACCGCAACGGCGGCACGCTCTCGAGCAAGTTCGCCGATGTATCGGTCGATCTCAAAAACGCACTGTTCAACAGCAACGCGGGCGCCGTGGTCGCGCAGGGCGATTTGAACATCAAGGCCGGTTCGCTCGACAACAGCGACAAAGGCAACCTCAGTAGCGCAGCCGGGCTGACCCTTACGCTCAGCGGCGCGCTGAACAACAACCTCGGTGGCCTGATTTCCAGTGGCGCCGCGCTGGATATCGTCAGCACGGCGTTTACCAATGCTGGCGGGATAATCAACGCCGAGCAGGCGTTCAATGCCACTGCCACGCGCCTCGACAACCTGGGCGGACAGATCGCCAGCAATGCGGCGATCACCCTCGACCTGAGCGGTGAGCTGAACAACACCGCCGGTAAACTCGCCGCCGCAGGGCCGATGCTGATCAAGGGCGTGACCGATCTGCGCAACCAGAACGGCCAGATCGCCAGTCAGAAAAGCCTTGAAGCGCGCACCGGTTCGCTGGACAACAGCAACAAGGGCACGATCGCTGCCAATGATCAGTTGCAGCTCAGCGCGACTGGCGCCGTCAACAACAGTGGCGACGGTCTGATCTACAGCAAGAACGCCGACGTGCAATTGACCGCGGCCAGCCTGGGCAACGGCAAAGGCTCGATTCAGAGTGAAGCCGCACTGACCCTCGACGTCAGCGGCGATGTCGACAACCAGAGCGGCAACGTCATCGCCCAGAACGGCAATGTCCTGGTCAAAGCCGCCAACATCGATAACCGTGGCGGCACGCTGTCGAGCATCCAAGGCGCATTGGAAGCGCGTACGGTGGGTGTGCTGCGCAACGGTTTTGATCTCAACAACAGTCGTCAGGGCGGGATCATTCAGGCGCAGGGCTTGACCCTGTCGGCACTGGCCGGCCTGAACAACAACGGCGGGCGGATTTCCGCACAAGCGGCAGACCTGGGCATGACCACGGCGGCGCTGGATAACAGCAGTGGCGTGCTCTATTCGAAAGGTCTGCTAAGCGTCAGCGGCACCAGCCTGGAAAACGCCGGTGGCCAGATCGCTGCCAACCGCATCGACTTCGGCCTCAGCGGCGCACTGCGCAATGGCGCGGGCGTCATCGAAAGCACCACTCAACTGACCCTCAAGGCCGCCAGCGTCGACAACCAGAACGGCCGTCTGCGTTCGCTGGGCAATACCGGCAAAACCCTGTTCCAGATCGGCGGTTTGCTCGACAACCGCAACGGCGTGCTGGAAACCGCCAACGTCGACATGACCCTCGCCCTCGGTGGCTTCCTCAATGGCGGCGGGCAACTCAACCACGTCGGGCGCGGCAAGTTCGACATCTCCACCGCCAATGTCATCGGCGCTGGCGGCAGCATCGTCACCGGTGGCCTGCTGGAACTCAACGCCGATACCTGGAGCAACTCCAACGTCATTCAGGCCGGGCGCCTGAACATCAACGTGCGCGAGTTCAGCCAGACCGCCAGCGGCAAATTACTGGCTTCGGATGCGTTGCGGATCGTGGGTGGCAACTGGACCAACGATGGCTTGATCGCCAGTGACGGTTCGATCGACATGCGCTTGTCCGGCAACTATGGCGGCAACGGGCGCTTGACCAGTCTGCGCGACACCTATCTCTCTGCGGCTTCGATGAACCTCGGCGCCGCCGGCAGTTTTGCCGCAGGTGCATCGTCGACTATCAAGATTGACGGGCAACTGCTCAATGCTGGTCGCATCACGTCCGGCGAAGACCTGACTGTCAACGCTGGCAGCCTCGTCAACCATGGCACCCTTGGTGCGGCGCAAAACCTGATCGTCAAGGCGCCGGTCGTGCTGAACGACCGCGGCCTGATTTTCAGCGGCAACGACATGACCCTCAACGTCGGCACGCTGACCAACCAGAGCGGTGATTTCTACGGTCTGGGCAACGTGGTGATCGCCGGCTATAGCGGCGGCACGCGAGCGGCGGGGGTGTACAACATTTCCGGTTCGATGGAGAGCGGCGGCGGGTTCACGCTGGATGCCGACGTGTTCGAGAATCGCACCGAAGGGCCAACGGCGTCGGCTGAGCGCAAGTTGATTTCAGGCTTTATCGCGGCCACCTGCGGTGACTGCGTGGGCGGCACGTTCAATAACTTCCTTGCGACCCGCGAGACGTACCAGTTCATCGATACCGACAACAGTGCGTCCGCCGTCCTCAACGTCGGCAAGGACTTCGTCTTCCACGGCGGTACGTTCCTCAACAGCAAAAGCACGATAGCGGCGGGCGGTGGCATCGACATCACCGCGGTCAGCCTGAAGAACATCGGCACCCAAAGCGGGACCATCGAGGTCACCCGTCAGTACAACTTCGAAATGGGCACGGGCACCACGGCGCAATTCATGGCCAACGTGATCATGCCGTACAACCAGCGCAATAACCCTGATTTCCCGTTTATGTATTACGTGATCGCGCCGGAAGGTCTGATCCGTAAAGCGATTGCCAAAACGGTGGGCAACAGCGTTGTCATCGTTGATGCCGAGACCGGCGCCAACGTCGGTAACAGCAAATATGGCCGGGCCATGTCGGGTTACAGCGCTGGCTTCGAAACGTCGACGCCATCGTTGTACGACCCGAACAATCTGCTGGCCATACCGACCGAACTGACGCAGTTCCAGAAAGGCGACGCGGTTGAAGTGAGCGTCGATGGCGCGGGTGCGCCCGGCACAACGACCGGGCGCAACGCAGTGATTCAGGCCGGTGGCAAGGTCTCGATCAACGCCACCAAAGAAATTGAAAACAGCGTTATCCAGCAGGACTACAGCGCCAGCGGCGGCACCAACAAAGTCGCCGATACCAGCGTCAGCAATAGCAACACCACCGTGGTGCGCATCAACAGTCAATTGCCACCGGATCTCGCTCAACAGCAGGTCAATCCGCTGAGTCTGCCTGGGTTTTCCTTGCCGACCGGCGAGAACGGTCTGTTCCGTTTGAGCGGGCAGGGCCGCAGCGACGCTGTCGCCGGCAACATCGGGCCAGCACCGACCTGGACGGTCGCTACTGAGTCAGTGAGCGCTCTGGATCATATGGTCGCTGGCACTGCTGGCGGTCCACGCAATCTGTTCGTCGACGGCCCGGCTCCGGTCTCCGACAGCACACGTGCCGTCGATACGTTCCACCGCACGCCAACCGTGGTGAAGTCCGTTGCCAGCGAGATTGACGTCAAGTTGCCGCAGAGTTCGGCGGGCCCCGGCATGAAAGACCGGGGCAACGACGCCAAGGAGTCCATCGACACCCGTCCGGTCACCCGCGTGACTGGCCTGCCGGACACCCAGGCACCGTCCAATCCGCACAAATACCTGATCGAAACCAACCCGGCACTCACCGACCTCAAGTCGTTCATGAGCTCCGATTACCTGCTCGACAAACTCGGCTACGACCCCGACCAGAGCGCCAAGCGCCTGGGCGATGGCCTCTATGAACAACGCCTGATCCAGCAAGCCGTCACCGCCCGCACCGGCCAGGCGTTCCTCGACGGCCAGACCTCCAACGAGGGCATGTTCAAGTACCTGATGAACAACGCCATCGCCAGCAAGGACGCGCTCAACCTGTCGGTCGGCGTCGGCCTGACGTCGCAGCAAGTCGCCGCGCTGACCCACGATATCGTCTGGCTCGAAGAACACGAAGTGAACGGCGAAAAAGTGCTGGTGCCGGTGGTGTATCTGGCACAAGCCAATGGTCGCCTCGGCCCGACCGGGGCACTGATTGCCGGTAACGACGTGACGCTGATCGCCGGGGAAAACCTCGACAACGTCGGCACGCTGAAAGCTACCAACAACCTGTCCGCTACAGCCGGCAAGGACCTGATCAACAGCGGTTCGATCGAGGCGGGCAATCGTCTCGATCTGCTGGCGACCAACAACATCATCAACAAGGCCGGCGGCATCATCACCGGCAAAGACGTCAGCCTGACCTCCCGCACCGGCGACGTGATCAACGAGCGGACCATCACCTCGATGGACGACCAGTACGGCTCCGTCACTCGTCATCAGGATTTTGCTGACAACGCAGCACGCATCGAAGCCGTGAATGACCTGACCATCAAAGCGGCGAAGGACATCAACGTCATCGGCGGCGTTCTGAAAAGCGGCCAGGACATGGCGCTGGATGCCGGGCGTGATGTGAATGTGGCGTCGGTGCAGGTCAACGACAGCATGTCATTGGGCTCGCGGGCAAATGCCAGCGATATCACCCAACTGGGTGCCGAGATCGGCGCCGGTCGAGATTTCAAGGCAGACGCCAAACGCGACATCAACGTCATCGCCAGCGAGATCGATGCCAAGCGTGATGTGTCGATGAAGGCGGCTGACAACCTGCTGATCAGTTCGGCGGCGGATGAAGAACACTCCAGATCCAGGAACAAGAAAGAGAAGCGTCAGGAGGATCATGTCACTCAGGTCATGTCCGGCATTACGGCGGGTGGCGACGTGTCGCTGGCAGCGGGGCAAAACCTCGCAGTGGTGTCCAGTCGTGTCACCGCTGGCGATGAAGCCTACCTGGTGGCAGGCGATCGTCTGGATATCCTGGCTGCGCAGGATACCGATTACTCGCTGTATGACATGAAGAAGAAGGGGAGCTTCGGCAAAAAGAAAACCAAGCATGACGAAGTCACTGATGTGAAAAACATCAGCAGCGAAATTACCTCCGGCGGCAGCATGCTGCTCGCCAGTGGCGGCGATCAGCGTTACCAGGCTGCCAAACTCGACAGTGGAAACGATCTGGTTATCAGCAGTGGCGGCGCCGTCACGTTCGAGGGCGTGAAGGATCTGCATCAGGAGAGTCACACGAAAAGCAATACCAGCCTCGCCTGGAACTCGATGTCGGGCAAAGGCAAAACCGACGAGACCTTGCGCCAAAGCCAGTTGCTGGCCAAAGGGCAATTGGTGATCAACGCGGTTGATGGCCTGAATATCGACATCAAACAGATCAACCAGAAATCGATCAGCCAGACCATCGATGTAATGGTGAAGGCAGATCCACAACTGGCGTGGCTCAAAGAAGCCGAGAAGCGCGGTGACGTCGACTGGAAACTGATCAAGGAAACCCACGACTCGTTCAAATACAGCAGCTCGAGCCTTGGTCAGGGTGCGATGTTGGTGATCATTATTGTTGTCACCGTGTTGACGGCCGGAGCCGCGAGTGCGGCCGTGGGAAGCGTCGCAGGCGCGACGGCGGGTTCAGGGACTGCCATGGCTGCGGCGGGTACGGCAACCGCGTCAGCAGTAGCTGGCGGTGCTGCGGTAGGCTCAACCGTCGCAGCAGGGTTGGGTAACGTGATGGCCTCTGCCGTATTGACGTCCATGGCTAGCACCGCAGCCGTCAGCACGATTAATAACAAAGGTAATCTGGGGGCTGTCGCCAAGGACACATTTAGTAAAGACAGTCTGAAAAACTCTGCGATTGCGGGTGCTACGGCCGGCTTTACAAAGGGTGTGATCGATCCACAACTCGGCGGTCACACGGTGCCGTTCAACAACCTTACAAAAGGATTTGACCTAAATACTCTTCAAGGTATCGGTGGTTTCGCCGTTCATGCGGGTGCTCAGGGGCTCGCTGGCGGGGCCATAAAAACCGTGATTGGCGGGGGCAGTTACAGCGATAACTTGAAGGAAGGACTGGTTTCTCAGGCGGGAAATGTGGCCGCTGCTACCGCGTTCAACTTTGTCGGGGGCTACGCCCAAAATCACTGGCAGGCAGCAAAGGATGCGGGTGATACAACCGGTATGGCGATTTGGGCCGAGGGGGGCGTGGCTCGCACTGCGATGCATGCGTTGATGGGGGGCGCGATCTCCAGTGCAACCGGTGGCGATTTCAAAACCGGCGCGGTGGCTGCAGGCGCCAGCCAGGCTATGGCCAGCGTACTCAACTCCACGTTCGACACCCAACCTGAGCTACGCCAGGCATTTTCCCAGATTGTCGGTTTGACCGCCGCTGGACTGGCCGGCGGAGATGTCAACAAGGCATCGTGGGTCGCTTTGATGGCTGACGAATACAACCGTCAGCTTCATCAAAAAGAAACGTTGGCACTGGAAAAACTGCAGAAAGAGAACCCGGATAAAGCTTATCAACTCAAGGCGGCGGCCTGTGCCTTGGTTCATTGCAGTGCTTCGGTCCCACCCGATGACCCGCAGTATGAAACCATCAAAGCTTTGGAAACTGATGGTAAAGGTTTCAAAGATGCTCAGGGTGCGCTGTTCGCTACCGGAGCCTTTGACGAGTATTCGAAATGGGATCAGGTCAACGACGACTTGTTGCTCAACGACAAAAATCTCAGGCAATCGGCAAATGCCAGTCGAGCGGTACTGGGTGCTATAGGGGCTGCCGCCGGATTTGGCGGCGCGATAGTGTCCAGCCCTGCGTGTGTAACCGCCGTTGGTTGCGCGATTCCGGCGTTGTCCGGGCTGGGAGGCGTTGCATCGTTCGCTGATGGATGGCAAGCCACCGGAGAGTTGTTTGCGCCATATGAATACAGCCAGGGAAGCAAAGTACTCGACTCTTTCAGCAGCGCGACTTACCCGGGTGACGTGAATCCGCTGCGCGATTACGGAACAGAAGCCGCAAAAGCTGCAATGGAAATAGCGCTACTCAAGGGCGCCGGAAAATACCTGGAGGGAAGCGGGGAGCTGCTGTTGACTTCAGGTGGCAAGAAGGGAGGGAGTCTCCCAGGCAGCACCTCGGAAGTCGATAAAGTTGAATTCAACGCCACTCGCGATGCAGAGGGCTTTGGGCTGTCTGCCCAGCGTGACTTTGTTCCGGGGAAAGAGCATCGTGCGGAAAATATCAACGCCGGACAGGTAACGGATCGTGATGGTCTTCCGCGTGTTGATGGTGAGAAAACGGCAAATGACCAACTGCTAAAACAGCAGTCAGGTGGAATAGATGCTCCATACTGGGGAACACAGCGTCCGGCTTGGATGGAGGGTACAATCGTCACCGATAAGGTTGTGGATCAGCCACGAACGATGACGATGGTAATCGATCAAAGGCAGTTCGACGCTATAAAGGGTAGTGAACGAAAGGAGCAAAACCCAGCATCCTTCTTAGGCGGATGGGCAACAGATTCTCCGGTAAACTCAATGGAAGACGTTAGAAATAAACTGGCTATTTCTACCGAATTAAAAACCGGAAATTTATATAGGGTCGAATTTACCGTGAAACCGGGTGTGGGCATTCGTGAAGGGACTGCGGGCGATATGTGGGATGCCACGCAAGAGAAGCGTCTCGCTGGCGGAGCACATCAAGTTAACTTTATGGATAAAACCCCTCGTACGAATCCCGAACTTTATAATGTTAATATTGATAGTTTGAGGTTGTTGAAATGATTGATCTTGTTGCGTGTATAAGGAATGAGGTGGTGCATGCTGATGGAACGATCTTTGAAAATTTTTACGATTGGCAGGGGCGTAGAACTGATTTTGAAGTTGAAATGGCGCAAGTTAAATATGTGCGTGTGAGTAAGGTTGTAGAGATAAGGAAATACATAGTTTCTGATGCCGGTTCGGAAGTTTTGTTTTCTGCTGCGGGCATCCCATGCATATTGCCAGATAGGACTGGAGTGCTGGTCGTGTTTAATGAACAGCCTTCAAGGTTTAACTGTTCTGAAACCCCTTGGTTCTTCGGGTGTCCTCACAACGCTGCGATCTACAATGTTGATGGTGCATTGCGTTTTCAGCTGCACAATACTTATGGGGAAGGCAGTTATATAGGCGCCATACATTCAGGTGCGATGCCCGAGCATCCAGATAAGCTGGGAGTGCTAATCGGCACGGTTGGTCATGAGCCAGAATGGCTGTATTTGGTTGATCCGAATAGTCCGGAGTTGATTTCTACTGGGAAGTGGATTCGTTATTAGCAGCGTGGGAGGTATGGGGAACGAAAATTAAGCGGATAAATGGGGGTAAACGGGACAGACCACGCTCAGAAAAAACGTGGTCTGTCACCGTTCCCGTCGAAGATCAAAATAAATGTTCGGGATGGTGTGATTCAGTCTGCATTCCCGTACTAGTAAGGGATGGTCATGAGCAGTGGCGGCACACTAATAGAACGATTTGTCGCCCAAGAGTTGGACGACAGCGTTCGCTCTTTTTTGAAAGAGGTGTAACGGGGTGTAACGGGGGACAGACCACGTTTAATGTAATTGACTGCAACAATACGTAAAATTTTGCCGTCATATTTACCTTGCGGCCCGCTAAGCTTTCAGTTCGACCAATTGAAAGGATTCATCAATGCCGCGTAGAGCCCGAGTTTTGATACCAGGCGTACCGCTCCACTTGATTCAGCGAGGAAACAATAGATCTGTCTGTTTCTTTACCGAGGGAGATTACCTTTTTTATCTGGAGCTTTTGGTCGAGCAGGCTTCTAAAAATGATTGTGATATTCATGCGTGGTGCTTAATGACCAATCACATACATTTATTAGTCAGTCCTCATAATGCCAACAGCGCAAGCCTGCTGATGAAAGGTGTCGGGCAAAGATACGCCCAATATATAAATCGTACGTATAGTCGCAGCGGAAGTTTGTGGGAAGGCCGGTATCGTTCATGCCTTGTTGAGAATGAACGATATTTGTTGTGCTGTTATCGATACATAGAAATGAATCCCGTCAGAGCTAAAATGGTAAATCATCCGTCAGAATATCGCTGGTCAAGTTACCGTGTTAACGCACAATCAGAGCGATCACACATTGTTACTCCTCATGCTCAGTATTTGGCGCTTGGAGGGCAGGGCGTGCAACCGGCAGATGCTTATCGCGAACTGTTCAAAAATGACTTAGAGTCAGGATTGGTTGACCAGATTCGTGACGCGACCAATGGTAATAATGTTTTTGGCAGTTCAAAATTTGCTATTAATGTTGAGGCAATGATCGGTCGTCGTGTGCAGCGAGGGAGCCCGGGACGGCCAAAAAAGCCGACCATTTAGCATTTAGTGGAAAACGTGGTCTGTCCCCGTTTTCCCCTTAAGTTTGGTAGGGTTCGTTTGGACTCTATTCATGACGATTGCTTTAGTTATGGCTTTCTTGTTGATGGCTGTTTTGTATTTGTTCTTTGAGCCGGATTTTGTAGTGGTGTTTAAATGGTTGTGCCTGCCGTTATCTATTCTCATGTCTGTATATTGGATTTATAAAAATTTTTCAAAAATTAAAGATTATGTTGAAGGGGCGTAAAGGGGGGGGAGAACACGTTCAATGTAGAATAAATAGGGACAGACTACGTTTAGAAAACACTCCAAAAGCATGGTCTGTCCCCGTTTCACCCCCGTTTACCCGGGTCCGTCCCTGGGGATTACAAATCTACTCCAGGCTCTGCGCCTGTTGATGCGACCCCATCACGCAGAGCTTTCTCAAAGCTCCCGACCATTTAGTGGAAAACGTGGTCTGTACGCGTCTTCCACCGTTTTCCGCACGTCTCCGTTCGCGTTTTCCGCAAAAGGTCTGAAATTTACTTCAAGTTTTGTCGAGTCGGCCGATTTAACGGTTGCCGCTTTGCGGCAGCACTCAGCCTCGGCACCTTTGACCTTGAGCAGGCACCGCTTTATGATGGTGCCATCATATTGATATCGCGTGAAAGCATGCCCGAAATGTGTCCTCACGCGCCCGGCGTCCATCTATGTGCAAATTTTTTTCGCTCGGCCTGCGCCGTCCCCTCTGGTGTTAGTAACGTGATTCTTCCGAAAATTTCCGTCGTCATCCCCACGTACAACGTTGAGTCCTACATCAGTGAAACCCTGAATTCACTGGTCAATCAACCCGTTGCGTTGCACGAAATAATACTGATCAACGACGGTTCTACCGACGGAACCCTCGATGTAATTTCAGCCGGTTTTGGCGATCGTCCTGAGATCAAGGTGGTGACTCAGGTCAATCAGGGCGTTGGTGCGGCACGGCGCAATGGCCTGGCGTTGGCGACGGGGGAGTATGTATTTTTCTGTGATCCGGACGATGTCGTCAGTCCTGAGCTGTTCAGCACGCTAATCCAGCAGGTTCAGGCGAACGCGGCGCTTGAGTTGTTTTATTTCTCCAAGCGTTCGTTCACGGAGACGCACGGCAAAAGGCAAATGTTGCGCCGTAATACTGCCGCCAGCCGCGACGGTTGGTTCACAGCTGGGCGTGATTTGCTGGAGGATTTGATTCTGTCCGGCAAGTATCATGCGGCGACGTGGCAGTACATTTTCAAGCGTTCGGTATGCGAGCGTTTTGCTGTGCGCCTGGAAGGCCGCGCTCACGAAGATCATGTATTCAGCATGAATATCTATCTGCACAGCCAGGCAACTTTCGCCACCTCTGCCGATTACTACCTGCAAAGGGTGAGAACGGGGTCGCTGACACAAAGCCAAAAGGATGTCGAATACGTGATGGGCAGCTATGCCGCGTACCGCGACACGCTTGATGCGTTGAAAAAACACATCGGTTCGTTCAGTGCCGGGCGGGAAGTGGCGCTGAAGTTCATGGAGCGCAACGTCGATGCGCTGATAACCAAATGCATCAAATACAGTGTGCCTTTGCCAGCGCAAATATCCTCGATGACACGTCAGGACAGCCGTGATTGCGGTGTGGCCTTGCACCCTCGCTGGACGTTGCTGTTTCCACGCATTGCTCACGGGACGCGCAAGTTGCGTTTCAATCTTAAGCAGTTGCGCAGATCGCGGAAAGGATCATTTCAGGGCTAGTTTCTGTACGATGACTCAATAAAAAAGGGGCGAATTCATGTCGATGAATTCGCCCCTTTTTATTGAGTGTCAGGCTAGCGTGCTATCAACGAAACGCCGGCACCACATGCTTGATAAACAGCTCCAGCGACTTCTTTTTCTCCGCATGCGGCAAGCTGTTGTCACACCAGAAACTGAACTCATCCACCCCCAGTTCCTGGTAGTACTTGATCCGCGGAATGATCTCTTCCGGGGTGCCGATCATCGCGGTCTTGTGCAGGCTTTCCAGTTCAAACTCCGGACGTCCGGCAAACTTCTCTTCTGGGCTCGGCGCGAGGAAGCCGTTGACCGGGGTTTGCTTGTTGCCGAACCAAGCATCGAACGTGCGATAGAAACGCGAGATGGCTTTGGCGCCGACTTTCCAGCCATCCGGGTCGTCGGCGGTGTGCACGTGGGTATGGCGCAGCACCATCAGTTGCGGACGCGGTACGTCGGGGTTGTTGTCGAGTGCGGTCTGGAATTTGTTTTTCAGGTCGACGACTTCTTCGTCGCCCTTCATCAATGGCGTGACCATCACGTTGCAGCCGTTGGCCACGGCGAAGTTGTGCGAGTCGGGGTCGCGAGCGGCGATCCACATCGGCGGGTTGGGCTTCTGGATCGGCTTCGGCACGCTGGTTGAAGTGGGGAATTTCCAGATGTCGCCTTCGTGGGCGTAGTCGCCTTGCCACAGGGCGCGGACCACCGGGACCATTTCGCGCAGGGCCTGGCCACCGCTGGAGGCGGGCATGCCGCCGGCCATGCGATCGAATTCAACTTGATAGGCGCCACGGGCGAGGCCGACTTCCATGCGGCCGTTGCTGATCACGTCGAGCAGGGCGCATTCGCCGGCGACGCGCAGTGGGTGCCAGAACGGCGCGATGATGGTGCCGGCGCCGAGGTGGATGGTGGTGGTTTTCGCCGCGAGGTAGGCCAGCAGCGGCATCGGGCTTGGCGAGATGGTGTATTCCATAGCGTGGTGTTCGCCGATCCACACGGTGCTGAAACCGCCGGCCTCGGCCATCAGGGTCAGTTCGGTGAGGTCTTCGAACAGTTGCCGGTGGCTGACGCTTTCGTCCCAGCGTTCCATGTGGATGAACAGGGAAAATTTCATGACGCTACCTCGAGTCTTTTGTCATTGGCCGGTCGTGTGCTGGCCTGTCGAACTGCCGTGAGCGCTGAACGCTCGCGAGTTTTATCACCATTCAGGCACGCCTTCGAGGACGGCTGGTCGGTTGATTGAATATTGGTATACCATAATACGGGATATCCGCAAAATATTTCTGACCGACACTTCGAACAAGGAAGGCGCAACAGATGAACATCAAACAAAAACTGACCATGGCATTCGCCGTGATCGCCAGTCTGCCTGTGTTGCTGGTGGCGGCGCTGATCATTCTCAATGTCCGCGATGGGGCGCGGGACAATTTCGTCGACAGCACCGGGCGCGAAGTGCGTCAGGTCGAAAATGCGATGCAATTGTTCTTTGAGGGGATCAGCCAGAACGTCGCTTATCTGGCCGAGCATCCGCAATTGCAGAGCATCGACGGCAGCCTCAAACGCTATCTGAGCAGCGATGCCGCGCAAGTGCCCATGGGGCCGCAGGATCAGCAATTGTTCAAGCTGTTCGCCGGGCTGGCCAAGGCGCATCCGGCGTACACCTACCTGTCGCTGGGCACCGAGCAGGGCGGTTACCTGTTCTGGCCGGGCGATGCGCAACTGGCCAATTACGACCCGCGCACGCGGCCCTGGTACAAAACCGCCATGGCCAATCCCGGCAAAACCTTGCGCACCGAAGCCTATTACTGGGCGGCCGATGACGTGGTGCTGGTCAGCACCGTGCGCAGCTTCAATAACCAGTTGGGCGGCAATGCCGGCGTGGTCAATATCGACGTTTCGCTCAAGCAACTGACCGATCTGGTCAAACAGATCCGCCTCGGCGACAGCGGTTATCTGATGCTGATGGAGGCCAACAACACCGTGCTGGTCGACCCGAGCGATCCGGCGCACAACTTCAAGAAACTCACCGATCTGGGCGACGGTTATCAGCAACTGGCCGAAGCGAGCAAGGGTCTGGTGCGAGTGCAATTGGCCGGCGTGGATTACATGGCGCTGGTCTGGCCATCGCAGGCGTTGGGCTGGCGTTTTGTCGGCTTGGTCAAAGCCAGTGAGGTGATGGCGGGGGCCACGCGTTTGACGTGGCTGATCGGCGCTATCGCTGTGGTGTGCGCAGTGCTGTTTGCGATGGCCGGGGCCTGGTTCGCGGGACTGATGGTCAAGCCGATTCGCGGCGTCGCCAGTGGTCTGGAAGGCATTGCCCAGGGCGAGGGCGATCTGACCGCGCGCCTGGAAGTGCGCGGGCAAGACGAAACGGCGCAACTGGCCGGCTGGTTCAACCAGTTTCTCGAAGCGATCCGCACCTTGATTCAGCGCATCGGCCAGGCGGCGGGGCAGATCCACAGCAGCTCCGGCAGCGCCACGGAAGTCTCGGCGGAGATGGCTGAAGTCGCGTCGCGTCAGCGCGAGGCGGTGGACATGGTCTCGACCGCGTTCCACGAAATGGTCGCCACCTCCAACGAAGTCGCGCGCTCCTGCAGTCAGGCCGCAGACTCGGCAGACAACGGCCAGCGTCAAGCGCACACCGGGCAGCAGCAGATCGACGCGGCGGTGAGCAATGTCGGCCGTCTGAGCGAGGAAATCGGTCACAGCGCCGAGTCGATGCAGCAACTGGAGCAGGACAGCAACGATATCCAGTCGATCCTCGGCACCATTCGCTCGATCGCCGAGCAGACCAACCTGCTCGCGCTCAACGCCGCCATTGAAGCGGCGCGCGCGGGCGAGCAGGGGCGGGGTTTCGCGGTGGTGGCCGATGAGGTTCGTGCATTGGCCAAGCGCACTTCGGATTCAACCGGCGAGATCGATGCACTGCTGGGCAATCTGGCGCGGCGCACCCATCAGATGGGCAAGCAGATGCATGCCAGCCTTGAGGTGTCGCAGGAAACCGTGGTGTCGATCAACGAGGCGCGGGCAAGTTTTGAATTGATTCGCGAGTCGGTGGACGTGATCCGCGACATGAACACGCAGATCGCCACGGCGGCCGAGGAACAGCACCAGGTGGCCGAGGATATCAATCGGCACATCAGCCAGATTCATGGTGATGCGCAGTTGGTGGCGAGCCTGGCGGATTCGACCCGTGAGGATGCGCAGAATCTGACGGCGCTGTCGCAAACGTTGAATCAGTTGGTGAGCCGGTTTCGTACACACTAACTGACGGTCGCGTACCTGTGGGAGCTGGCTTGCCAGCGATAGCGTCAGCCCGGCCAAAGCGTCATTGACTGAACTGGCCTCATCGCTGGCAAGCCAGCTCCCACAGGGATGAGTGTTGATCAGCGCTTGTGATCAAACCAGCACCGGCAAAGCCCCCATTTTGCCGTGGCAATACACCAGCGGCCCGGCCACTTGCTCGGGCACGATCAGGTTTTGCACCGCGCCGACCATGATCGCGTGGTCGCCGCCTTCGTATTCGCGCCACAGTTCGCACTCGATCACTGCCGCCGCATTGGCGAGGATCGGGTTGCCGAGTTCACTCAACGTCCACTCAATGCCTTGCGCCTTGTCCTTGCCTTTACGGGCGAAGGCGTAGGCTTCGCTTTGCTGGCCGCCAGACAAAACGTGAATGGCGAAGCGCTTGTTCTTGATCAGCACTGGGTAGGAGTCAGAGCTGTAGTTGGGGCAGAACAGCACCAGCGCCGGGTCCATCGACAGCGAGCTGAAGGCGCTGGCGGTCAGGCCGACGATCTGGCCGTCATCGTCGAGCGTGGTGATCACGGTGACGCCGGACGGGAACGAGCCCATGACTTGTTTGTAAATGGCAGCATCGATCATTGGTCATTCCTCGGGTGTGTGCAGCGGTTTTTATTTATTTGATGGTCTGATGGTATACCAGAATTTTGCGTTTGCAAGGCCTTTCAAGCTGAACCGATAAACGTGCCACGTTCGTCGGAAACTCAATATATACGGGGCTTTCGGCTGGTTTGCCGGCGGCGCTTTGGGTGAGGATGGCGTATCAGATGGCGCGTTAAATCACGGATCAGTCTTGTGAAAAGTTTGGAATACCATAATATGGTCCGCATCTGAGGGGCGACCAGAGAGTTCCCCCGGTTTGGCTTCATACAAAGATAAGAACAGACAAACTCGAGTTCATGCATATGTCCCAGATGTCCCGGCAAGATCCGTTGATCGAGAATCACACGGTCGATTACGTCCCACTCGCGGAACGCCACGGGAAGGCCCGCGACCTGTTCACCCTTTGGTTCAGCACCAACATTGCGCCACTGCCCATCGTCACCGGCGCCATGGTGGTTCAGGTGTTCCATCTTGATTTGTTCTGGGGGCTGCTGGCGATTGCGCTGGGGCACATGATCGGCGGCTTGGTGATTGCGCTGGCGTCGGCCCAGGGCCCGCGCATGGGCATACCGCAAATGGTCCAGAGTCGCGGCCAGTTCGGTCGTTATGGCGCGCTGCTGATCGTGTTTTTTGCCGCGCTGATCTACATCGGTTTCTTCATTTCGAACATTGTCCTGGCGGGTAAATCGATCGTCGGCATTGCGCCGTCGGTGCCGGCGCCGCTGAGCATTCTGATCGGTGCATTGGCGGCCACCGCGATCGGGGTGATCGGCTACAACTTCATCCACACGCTGAACCGCATCGGCACCTGGGTGATGGGTGGCGCATTGTTGGCCGGCTTCATTTACATCTTCGCCAATGACTTGCCCGCAGACTTCTTTACTCGCGGCAGCTTCAATTTGTCCGGCTGGCTGGCGACGGTGTCGCTGGGGATCATCTGGCAAATCAGCTTCTCGCCGTACGTGTCGGATTATTCGCGTTACCTGCCGGCCGATATCGGTATTGCCAAGCCGTTCTGGGCGACCTATCTGGGCGCGACGCTGGGGACCATTCTGTCGTTTGCCTTCGGCGCCGTTGCGGTGCTGGCGACCCCGGAAGGCACCGAAGCGATGGCGGCGGTCAAGCAATCGACCGGTTGGCTGGGGCCGATCCTGATGGTGCTGTTTCTGCTCAACATCATCAGCCATAACGCGCTGAATCTGTACGGCGCGGTGTTGTCGATCATCACCTCGATCCAGACCTTCGCCAGCCAGTGGACGCCAAGCATCAAGGTGCGCGTGGTGTTGTCGAGCGTGGTGCTCGCCGGTTGCTGCGTGGTCGCGCTGGGCGCTTCAGCGGATTTCATCTCGCAGTTCATCGGACTGATTCTGGCGCTGTTGCTGGTGCTGGTGCCGTGGGCTTCGATCAACCTGATCGACTTCTACCTGATCAAGCGCGGCTGCTACGACATCAGCTCGATCTTCCGCGCCGATGGCGGGATCTACGGTCGCTTCAACCTGCACGCGATCATTGCCTATTTCATCGGCATCATCGTGCAGTTGCCGTTCGCCAACACCTCCCTGTACGTCGGGCCGTACGCCAATCTGGTTGAAGGCGCGGACTTGTCCTGGCTGGTCGGCCTGGTGGTCACCGTGCCGCTTTATTACTGCCTGGCGACCCGTGGCCAAACGCAGCAGAGCAGGGCGGCGAAGTTGGGGTATACCGACTAAGGTGACTGATACGGCTTAAGTCGATCCGCTGTTCAATCAATGCCCGGCCCAGTGCCGGGCATTGTCGTTTGCGCATCCCGGCGGTCATCTAAATTGGCCATATCGATCCCCTTTTGGCCGATGCCCCACTGTGATCCCCTGGCGCTCTCGGCAAGAATCAAAGCCACAACGAAACGCTCGACCTTATTACCCTTGGCCGCCATTTCGGCCACTGCCGTGTACAGAACATAAAAACCATCGAACTCACGCCGCTTTTGGGGAACAACCATGGTCACGATGAAACGTATTCTGGGTGCTACTGTGTATGGGCTGACGCTGTTGGCCAGCGCCGTCCAGGCCGAGCAACGCGAACTGCGCGTCTACAACTGGGCCGATTACATTCTGCCCGCCGTGCCCAAGGATTTCGCCGCGCAAACCGGCATCAAAGTGACCTGGGACACCTTCGACACCAACGAATCGCTGGAAGCCAAGTTGCTCACTGGCAACTCCGGTTACGACCTGGTGGTGCCGTCGAACCAGTTCCTCGACACGCAGATCAAGGCCGGTGTGTTCCAGAAGCTCGACAAGTCGAAATTGCCGAACTGGAGCCACCAGGACCCGGAACTGTTGAAACTGCTGGACAAGAACGACCCCGGCAACCAGTACGGTGTGCCGTACATGGTCGGCACCGTGTTGATCGGCTTCAACCCGGCCAAGGTCAAAGCGGCGCTGGGCGACAACGCACCGGTCGACAGCTGGGACCTGGTGTTCAAACCGGAGAACATGGAAAAGCTCAAATCCTGCGGCGTGGCGATGCTTGATTCGCCGTCGGAAATCCTGCCGCTGGCGCTGCACTATCTCGGTCTCGACCCGAACAGCCAGAACCCCGCCGATTATGAGAAAGCCAAAGCGCTGATGCTCAAGGTTCGCCCGTACGTGACCTATTTCAACTCGGCCAAATACATGACCGACATTGCCAATGGCGATATCTGCGTGGCCATCGGTTACTCGGGCAGCTTCTACCAGTTCGGCAACCGCGCCAAAGAGGCGGGCAATGGTGTGGTGGTCGACTGGCGCTTGCCGAAGGAAGGCGCGCCGATCTGGTTCGACACCTTCGCGATTCCGAAAAGCGCGAAAAACGTCACCGAGGCGCACGAATTCCTCAACCACTTGCTCGACCCGAAAGTGATCGCGCCAATCAGTGATTTCCTCGGTTACCCGAACGCGAACAAGGATTCGCTGGCGTTGATCAACAAGGAAATCACCGACAACCCGAATCTGACGCCGACTCCTGAGGCACTGAAAAAACTCTACGTCGTTCAGCCATTGCCGCAGAAACTCGAACGCGTACGGACTCGCGTGTGGACCAGCATCAAGTCTGACAAGTAACAATCACCGCAATCCAAATGTGGGAGCGAGCCTGCTCGCGAAAGCGGTGTGTCATTCAACTTCGATGTTGACTGGTCCGACGCCTTCGCGAGCAGGCTCGCTCCCACAGGGTTTTGTGGTGTCATTCGGTGCTGCGTTCAGCATTTCGGGTGATGACAAGGCTCAGCAACACCGAGCCCAGAATCACCGCGCCCACGACCGCCAGCGACCACTCCACCGGCATGTGGAACCACGGCATCAGCACCATCTTGCCGCCGATGAACACCAGCACAATCGCCAGCCCGTACTTGAGCAGATGAAAGCGGTCAGCCATGTCCGCGAGCAGAAAGTACAGCGCGCGCAATCCCATGATCGCGAAGATGTTCGAAGTGAAGACAATGAACGGGTCGGTGGTCACCGCGAAAATGGCCGGGATGCTGTCGACCGCAAACATCAGGTCACTGGCCTCGATCAGTACCAGCACCAGAAACATCGGCGTCGCCCAGCGCACACCGTTCTGCACGATGAAAAAACGTTCGCCGTGAAAGCCACTGGTGATGCGCATGTGGCCGCGGACCCAGCGCAGTAGCGGGTTCTTATCCAGATCCGGTTGCTGCTCGGCGAACACCAGCATCTTGATCCCGGTGATGATCAGGAACACCCCGAACGCATACAGCAGCCATTCGAACTGCGACACCAGCCACACCCCGGCAAAGATCATCATCGCGCGCATCACGATCGCCCCGAGCACCCCGTACAACAGCACCCGTCGCTGCAATTCCGGTGGCACGGCGAAGTAGCTGAAGATCATCACGAAGACGAACATGTTATCGATCGACAGCGATTGCTCGATCAGATAACCGGTGAGAAATTCGAGGGTTTTCTGCCGGGCGATCTCGCCGCCAAATTCGCCGTGCAAATACCACCAGAGCAAACCGGCAAAGCTCAGCGCGAGCAGACACCAAGCAATCACCCAGGCCAGCGCTTCACGCACTGACACCCGATGCGCCTTGCGCCCGCCAAACACGAACAGGTCCAGTGCCAGCATCGCCAGCACGAAAACGATGAAGGCGCCCCACATCCACGGTTCGCTGATATTGAGGTTGGTCGCTGGCATGTCACGCTCCCTGTCGATGGGCTTGAGGTCAGACAGGGCCATGCTAACGACGGATTTATGCGCAGGAAAAATCGTTTATTTCTGGGTAATGGTTCGAGAAAAACGAAGTGTCGGAGATTTCCCTAGCGGAAAAACTCCCCCGGCGTCTGCCCAAACTGCTGCCGAAACGCCGCAATGAACGCCGACGTCGAGTCATACCCGCACGCCAGCGCAACATCGGTCACCCGTTCGCCTTTTTCCAGTGGCGTCAGCGCGCCGAGCAGGCGCAGGCGTTGGCGCCAGGCGCGGAAGGTCAGGCCGGTGTCGCGCAGGAACAGGCGGGTGAGGGTTTTTTCGGTGATGCCGAACTGCGCGCTCCAGTGACTGAGCGTGGTTTGTTGTTCCGGGTGCTGTTCGAGGCTCTGGTAGATCTGCTTCAAGCGCGGGTCTTGCGGCAGTGGCAGCATCAGATCGATTGGCGGGGCTTCGGCCAGTTGATCGAGGATCACTTGCGCCAGACGCCCGTGCGCGCCGTTCTCGTCGTATTCCACCGGCACCTGACTGAACGCACGGATCAGTTCGCGCAGCAGATCGCTGACGGCCAACACATGGCAATGCCCAGCGGCCCAGGCTGAAACGCTGCAATCGATGTACAGGCTGCGCATTTCCGTGTGTGGCGCGCTGAATACCCGGTGCGGTACACCGGCGGGAATCCACACGGCGCGCTCCGGCGGGGCGACGAAACGCCCGGCGCTGGTCTGCACTTCGAGTACGCCTTGAATCGCGTAGGACAACTGCACCCACGGGTGACTGTGGCGGCGGGTCAGGGCGCGATTGGGCAGCGATTCGGTTCTGCCGTACAGCGGACGCGGCAGGCTGGGCAGCCCGGGAATGCTGCGGCGAACGCTGTTGGTCTGTCCTTTAGGCGGCATCTTGCGGCTCTTCGGCGTTAGTCGGTAATTGCCAGTCACGTTAGAGTCGTCGGCAAGCACTGGCAACCCCCGGATGAATATCATGACGCGCCCCCGTTTTTTACCCGATAACTTCACCCTGACGCTGATCGGCGTGGTCCTGCTGGCGAGTTTTCTGCCGGCCAGCGGCCAGGTGGCGGTCGGCTTTGGCTGGCTGACCAACCTCGCCATCGCGCTGCTATTTTTCCTGCACGGCGCCAAGCTGTCCCGCGAGTCGATCATCGCCGGTGCCGGTCACTGGCGTCTGCATTTGCTGGTGTTCGGTCTGACCTTCGTGCTGTTTCCACTATTGGGGCTGGCGCTCAAACCGGTGCTGTCACCGTTGATCGGCGACCAGCTGTACATGGGCATGCTGTACCTGTGCGCGTTGCCCGCAACGGTGCAATCGGCGATTGCCTTCACTTCGCTGGCGCGGGGCAATATTCCGGCGGCGATCTGCAGCGCGGCGGCGTCGAGTCTGTTCGGGATTTTCCTGACGCCGTTGCTGGTCACGCTGTTGCTTAACGTCCACGGTGATGGTGGTTCGACGCTCGATGCCATCGTGAAAATCAGCGTGCAGTTGCTGCTGCCATTCATTGCCGGGCAGATCGCCCGGCGCTGGATCGGCGCCTGGGTCGGGCGCAACAAGAACTGGCTGAAGTTTGTTGATCAGGGCTCGATCCTGCTGGTGGTCTACGGCGCGTTCAGCGAGGCGGTCAACGAGGGCATCTGGCAGCAGATCCCGCTGTTCGAATTGCTCGGGTTGATCGTGGTCTGCTGCATCCTGCTGGCGCTGGTGCTGCTGGCGTCGATCCTGCTCGGCAAAGCATTTGGCTTCAATCAGGAGGACCGCATCACCATTCTGTTCTGCGGTTCGAAAAAGAGCCTGGCCACCGGCGTGCCGATGGCGCAGGTACTGTTCGCGGGCAGCACCATCGGCGTGCTGATCCTGCCGCTGATGCTGTTCCATCAGATCCAGTTGATGGTCTGCGCGGTGCTGGCCCAGCGTTATGCGCGCCGGCCAGAATCGGTGCCGGAGTTGATGGCTCAGGTCGATCCCTGAGCCCGCGCCTCAGACGATATCGTCGATCAGTTGCAGGGCGATACTGCAGCAACACCAACTTTGCCTGTAGGCGCGTGACAAGCTGCGCCTACACCAGCCCGACATACTTCACCGCGGCAGCAGCCCGCGAAGGCACATCCAGCGCGCGTAATAAACAAGACACGTGAATGCGCACCGTAAAGGGTGAAATGTCCAGTTCACGGGCAATTTCCTTGTTGGTCTTGCCTTGCGCGATCAGCCGCAAAACCTCCTGTTGACGAGGCGTGAGGGCGCTGGCGGGTTCCAGCGGCAGCAAGCCTGACGGGGCAAACTTCACCAGTACCTCGCCCGCGCGGATTGCCAGAATCGCCTGACCGATTTCATCCGGGGCGATGTTCTTGCCGATAAAACCGTCAACGCCCGCGCTCATGACTTCGCTGATCAGCGCCTGGTCATCGACCATCGACACCACGATCAGCGTAGTGCGCGGCAAGCGTTGGCGTAGTTCGGTGAGTTGGGTAATGCAGGTCAAACCCGGAAAGCGCAGGTCGAGTATCAACGTATCCGGCTCGCTGCCCAGCAGCGCGGTGACGGCGTCGAGGTCGCCGGCCTCGTCGATAGTCGCCTCGGGCAGCAAGCGCTGCACAGTGCGCACCATCGCTTCGCGAAACAGTGGGTGATCGTCGGCTATGATGATCCGGCATGCCATGGCGCGACCCTCCCTGGGTCAAGCGTTAATCAAGGCTGGCACCTTAGCATCGGATGCGAAGGTTGCCTGTAGGCTGCTTCCGAAACTGACGAACGCTGCACAAGGACGTTTACATGAAATTCGAGAAAAACACCGAACTCGATCAGGCCAATCTGCGCATCATCATCGCGGCCATCGCCGTGGTTTACATGGTCGTATTGAGTTTTCTGCCCGGCCATCGCGTCGAGACCTACCTGCCGGTCATTACCTACATCAGCCTGTTTTTGCTGGCTTCCATTGTGTTCCGTCAGGCGATTGCGCGATGGCCCGGGCATTATCCGGCGCGGCGGATTTTTGCCATGATCCACGATTACACCGGCACCTGTTTCGGTCTGGTAGTCGGCGGCGAAGCCGCGCTGCCGTTGTACGCGGTGATGGTCTGGGTCAACCTCGGCAATGGCATGCGCTATGGCTCGCGCTATCTGGCGGTCGCCACCGGTCTGGCGTTGCTGGCGCTGCTGGCGGTCTATCGCCTGACGCCGTACTGGCAGGCGCAACCGTTCATGGTCCTGATGCTGATGATCACCAGCACCGTGATCCCGTTTTACGCGCACCTGCTGCTCGAGCGTACGCGCAAGGCGTCGGAGGAGGCCGAGGCGGCCAATCTGGAGAAGTCGCGCTTTCTCGCCCAGGCCAGTCATGACCTGCGTCAGCCGATTCATTCCATCGGACTGTTTACCGCGTGTCTGCGCGAGTCGCGCCTGGGCGATGACGAGCGGCGGCTGGTCGATAACATCGACCGTTCACTGCTCAACGTTTCGCAGTTGTTCCGTTCGATCCTCGACCTTTACACCCTCGATAACGGCCGGGTCGAAGCAAAAATGCAAACGCTGAACCTCGGTGAATGGCTCGCGGACCTCGTCCGCCAACATCAGGAAGCGGCGCGTTGGGCGGGTGTCGAGTTGCGTTTGCGTCCCTGTCACCACTGGGTCAGAACCGACCCGGCGCTGCTGGCGACCATGGTGCAGAACGTGCTCTCCAACTGCTTCAAATACGGCGCTCAGCGGCCGGTGCTGATCGGCGTGCGTAAACGCGGGGCAGGGTTGGCTATCGTCATCCACGACTGCGGCAATGGCATTGCCGAAGAGCATCTGCCCAAGGTTTTCGAAGAATTCTATCGAGTGCGGCAACTGCGCGATAAAGACGTCGAGGGTGTCGGGCTGGGCCTGTCGATTATCAAGCGTCTGGGTGAATTGATCGATGTAGAAGTGGCACTGCGCTCGCGGGTCGGGTGCGGCACGGCGGTGACTCTTGCCGGGTTGCCAATCGTAGCGGCGCCGCAGTCACGGGTTGCCCGCGATGAAGCGCGGCAGGTGGGTTTGTTGACGGGGCTGAAGGTGTGCCTGGTGGAGGATGATCGCAACGTGTTGCTGGCGACGTCGACGTTGCTCGAGCGTTGGGGCTGTGTCGTTCAGGCCGAATGGTCGGCCATAGACTTGGTCACCGACTGCGACATCCTTGTCGCCGATTATGACCTCGGCACCCACGCCACCGGCATCGAATGCATCGATGCAGTGCGCAGGCAGCGCGGCTGGGCAGTGCCAGCAATGATCGTCACCGGCCACGACGTCGAAAGGATACAGGCGGCCTTGCACGATCGGCAGATTGCGATTCTGTCAAAACCGGTGCACCCGGCCGAGTTACGCACGACGCTGCGCGCCCTGCGTGACCGACTGATTCAGCGCGGAGATGACCAAGCTGTCATCGCTTGCAAAGGTAATCCTGAGTAATGGTGGTTTGCAGGCAATTGAACTTGCCCATGGTGCGGCAGATGTTTTTTTCCGAGCCGGTGACCTCGGCACTTTTGTAGCCCCATGTTTTGCAGCGCTGCGCGGCGATAGTCAGTCCCTGTTCGGCGTTGGTCTGGCCGCTTTCAAATTGGCCCAGTTCATAAGAGACCTGGACGATGCCATCGGTTTTGCTGCCGCCGGTGGCCTCCCATTGTTTCGGCGTGGCGCAACCCGTAAGGAACAGCGCGCTGAGGGTGAGCGTTGCGATCAGGGATTTCATGATGCTTCTTCCTTGTGTCGTTCTAAATTGCAGGCAAAACGATCCCGCACGCTGCGAAAGGGCAACGTCGGGAGCGTATCGGGGGGGCAGGGAATATAACGCTGAGGGGGCGGAGGGTCGATTAGCACAAATGTGCTAGTGCAACGTCGGGCGAATCGAATGGGTCGCCCGACACCGAGGCTTTACGTCAATGCATTGCTAGATTTTTGCCAGTGCCCTGGCCAGGTCGGCCCGCAGGTCTTCGACGTCCTCAACCCCAACCGACAGCCGCACCAGCCCATCGCCGATCCCCAGTTTCGCGCGGGTTTCGGGCGGGATGGTCGCGTGGGTCATGATCGCCGGATGTTCGATCAGACTTTCCACGCCGCCGAGACTTTCCGCCAAAGCGAAGATCTGCACGTTCTCGAGAAAGCGCCGCGCGCCGGCCAGATCGCTGTTCAGGTCCACGGAAATCATTCCGCCGAAACCGCGCATTTGCCGTTTCGCCAGTTCATGCTGCGGGTGTGACTCCAAGCCCGGGTAATGGACGCGTTTGACCTGCGGCTGTTGCTCGAGCCACTGCGCCAGATCCAGCGCATTGCTGCAGTGGCGCTCCATGCGCAGCGCCAGGGTTTTCACTCCGCGCAAGGTCAGGAAGGCATCGAACGGCCCGGAGATCGCCCCGACGGCGTTCTGCAGGAAGCCAAGTTTCTCCGCCAGTTCGGCGTTCTGCCCGACCACCGCGATACCGCCGATCACATCGGAATGGCCATTCAGGTACTTAGTGGTCGAGTGCAGCACGATGTCGAAGCCCAACTCCAGCGGGCGCTGAATGTAAGGGCTGGCGAAGGTATTGTCGGCCACGCAAATGATCCCGCGGGCGCGGCAGATACGGGCGATGGCGGCCAGGTCCGACAGGCTCAGCAGTGGGTTGGTCGGCGTCTCGACCATGACCATGCGCGTGTCGTCCTGTAACGACGCCTCGAATGCCGACAGATCAGTCAGATCGACAAAACTGAAACGGTGCCCGGCGCTGCGCTGGCGGACCTTGTCGAACAGGCGGAACGTGCCGCCATACAAGTCATTGCCGGAGACAATGTGCGAACCGGCATCGAGCAATTCCAGCACGGTGGAAATCGCCGCCAGCCCCGAGGCGAACGCGAACGCGCGCGTGCCCCCTTCGAGGTCCGCCACACAGCGCTCGAGCGCAAAGCGCGTCGGGTTGTGCGAGCGCCCGTAATCGAAACCCTTGTGCACGCCGGGGCTGTCTTGCAGGTAGGTGGAGTTGGCGTAGATCGGCGGCATCAGCGCGCCGGTGGTCGGGTCCGGTTGTTGCCCGGCGTGGATCACCCGGGTCGCGAAGCCTTGGGATTTATCGTCGTGCTGACTCATGCAAGGGATCTCCGTAATTGGTTGAGCATGTCGGTGCGGGTGATCAGGCCATGAAAGCCCGAAGCATCGGCGATGATCGCGACGAGACCACGACTGAGCACCGCTTCCAGCTCGGCCAGGGTCGCGCCGGGGGCGAGGGTTTGCAGTTTGTCGGTCATCACGCTGGACACTGATTGGCTGAAGCGCGCGGCGTCTTCGTGCACCGCCATGAGGATGTCCGATTCATCGATAACCCCCACCAGTTGTTTGCCTTCGACCAGCACCGGCAGTTGCGAAACATCGGCCAGGCGCATGCGCTGGAACGCGGTCAGCAGGGTGTCGTCGGGGCCGACGCTGATCACTCGGCCGTCCTCGAAGCGCCGGGCGATCAGGTCGCGCAAGTCGCCGTAGCCTTTGCGCTGTAACAGGCCCTGATCGGTCATCCACTGGTCGTTGTAGACCTTCGACAGGTAACGCGTGCCGGTGTCGCAGACGAAACTGACCACGCGTTTCGGCTCGGTCTGCTCGCGGCAATAACGCAGCGCGGCGGCGAGGAGGGTGCCGGTCGACGAGCCGCCGAGAATGCCTTCGGCCTTGAGCAACTGGCGCGCGTGATCGAAGCTTTCGGCATCGCTGATCGAGTAGGCGTGGCGCACGCTGGAAAGGTCGGTGATCGACGGGATGAAGTCTTCACCGATGCCTTCAACCGCCCATGAACCGGGTGTCGGCAGGCTGCCGTCGCGGCTGTATTGCGCCATCACCGAACCGACCGGATCGGCCAGCACCATCTCCAGATCCGGCTGCACACGTTTGAAGAAACGGCTCAGGCCGGTCAGCGTACCGGCCGAACCAACGCCCACCACAATTGCATCCAGATCATGTTCGGTTTGCGCCCAGATTTCCGGAGCAGTGCTGCATTCATGGGCGAGCGGGTTGGCCGGGTTGTTGAACTGGTCGGCGAAAAATGCCCCGGGAATGTCTTTCGCCAAACGGGCGGCGACGTCCTGGTAATACTCGGGATGGCCCTTGCCGACGTCGGAGCGGGTGATGTGTACCTCGGCGCCCATGGCCTTCAAATGCAGGACTTTCTCGGTGGACATTTTGTCCGGCACTACCAGCACCACGCGGTAGCCCTTGGCGCGGCCGACCAGCGCTAGACCGAGACCGGTGTTGCCGGCTGTCGCCTCAACGATGGTGCCGCCGGCTTGCAAACGGCCGTCACGTTCAGCGGCATCGATCATCGCCAGACCGATGCGGTCCTTGATCGAGCCGCCGGGGTTTTGCGATTCGAGTTTGAGAAACAGCGTGCACGGGCCAGTATCGAAACGGGTGACCTGAACCAGCGGAGTATTGCCTATCAGCCCAAGCACGGCAGGGCGTGAATCCTTTGACATTTCTTCACCTCTTGATGGTGTTGATCGCGTTCCGGTCGCGAAGAAAGACTCGCGTGCAACATAGGCTCAGCGTGCCTCCGTCGCAACCTTTAGTCCTGCTTCGGTGCAGCCGGTTTGATCTAACGATAGAACGAATTCCGCGTCCTGCCGGATTGGTTTGAGCCGGCTTACACAGACGCGTCATCGAGTATTCAAAGGGCGTCTTCGTCGCGACCAAAGCTTGATCCGGGGCGCGCAGTCGTGATCGTTCCCACGCTCTGCGTGGGAATGCAGCCGGGGACGCTCCGCGTCCCAGCACCTGAAGATCGCAGCCTGCGACAGCTCCTGCGCAACACGTCCGTCATGAATAAAACTTGTGATCATCAGAAATAGATTGAGTTTGTTTCATTGCGCGCGTGTCCCGACAATACCTGCCATCGAATAAGCACTGGAGTTGTTTGTCATGGCACTGGCCCATTCCCTTGGATTTCCGCGCATCGGTCGCGACCGCGAACTGAAGAAAGCGCAAGAGGCGTTCTGGAAAGGCGAGCTGAACGAAGCGGGCCTGCGTGACGTCGGTCGTGAGCTGCGCAAGGCACATTGGGAATTGCAGAAGAACGCCGGGATTGATTTGCTCCCGGTCGGCGATTTCGCCTGGTATGACCAGGTGCTGACGCATTCACTGATGTTCGGAGTGATCCCGGAACGCTTTCGCCCGCACGACGGCAAGGCCACCCTGCAAACCCTGTTCGCCATGGCCCGTGGTGTCAGCGACAACTGCTGCGGCGGCGCTCATGCCCAGGAAATGACCAAGTGGTTCGACACCAACTATCACTACCTCGTCCCGGAATTCAGCGCTGAGCAACAGTTTCAACTGGGCTGGGAACAGTTGTTCGAAGAAGTCCAGGAAGCGCGCGAACTGGGGCACAACGTCAAACCGGTGATCATCGGTCCACTGACGTACCTGTGGCTGGGCAAGGCCAAGGGCACCGGGTTCGACAAACTCGATTTGCTCGATCGCCTGCTGCCGCTGTACGGCCAGATTTTCGCCCGACTTGCGGCGCTCGGCGTGGAATGGGTTCAGATCGACGAACCCATTCTGGTGCTCGACCTGCCGCAGGTATGGAAGAACGCCTTTGAGCGTGCCTACAACCAGATTCAGCGCGATCCGCTGAAGAAACTGCTCGCGACCTATTTTGGTGGCCTGGAAGAAAACCTCGGTCTGGCGGCGAACCTGCCGGTCGACGGTCTGCACATTGATCTGGTCCGCGCGCCAGAACAGTATCCGACCATTCTTGATCGTCTGCCGGCTTATAAAGTGTTGTCACTGGGCGTGGTCAATGGTCGCAACGTCTGGCGTTGCGACCTGGAAAATGCCCTCGCGACCTTGCAGCATGCCCATGAACGATTGGGTGAACGTCTGTGGGTCGCGCCGTCCTGCTCGCTGCTGCACACGCCGGTCGACCTTAGCCGTGAAGACCAGCTCGATGCCGAACTGAAAAGCTGGCTGGCATTCGCCGTGCAGAAGTGCGAAGAGGTGGCGCTGCTGGCGCAAGCGGTGGAGCAACCGCAAGCGCCAAAAGTGCTGCGCGCGTTGGCGCAAAGCCGCTCGGTGCAGACCAGCCGCGCCGCTTCGCCACGGATTCACAAGCCGGCAGTACAAGCGCGTATGGCGGCCATCACGGCCAAGGACAGTCAGCGCCAGTCACCGTTCGCCGAGCGCATCGCCAGGCAGCGCGCCGGTCTGAATCTGCCGTTGTTCCCGACCACGACCATTGGCTCGTTTCCGCAAACCGCAGTAATCCGCCTCGCTCGTCAATCGTTCAGACAAGGCAAACTCAGCGCCGCCGACTACACCGAAGCCATGCACAGCGAGATCCGCCACGCCGTACACATCCAGGAATGTCTGGGCCTCGACGTGCTGGTGCACGGTGAAGCCGAGCGCAACGACATGGTCGAATACTTTGCCGAGCAGCTCGACGGTTATGTGTTCACCCGCTTCGGCTGGGTGCAGAGCTACGGCTCACGCTGCGTCAAACCGGCGGTGATTTACGGCGACCTCAGCCGACCGCAGGCCATGACCGTGGAATGGATTCGCTATGCGCAAAGCCTGACCGACAAGGCCATGAAAGGCATGCTGACCGGTCCCGTGACGATGCTGATGTGGTCGTTCCCGCGTGGAGATGTCAGCCGGGAAACCCAGGCGCGGCAACTGGCGCTGGCGATCCGCGACGAGGTGGTCGATCTGGAAGCCGCCGGCATCCGCATCGTGCAGATCGACGAAGCGGCGTTCCGCGAAGGCCTGCCGCTGCGCCGCGCCCATTGGCAGGCGTATCTGCACTGGGCAACCGAAGCGTTCCGCTTGTGCGCCTCGGGCGTGCGGGATGAAACGCAAATCCATACGCACATGTGCTACAGCGAATTCAACGACGTGATCGAAGCCATCGCCGCGATGGACGCCGACGTCATCACCATCGAAACCTCGCGTTCCGACATGGAACTGCTCGATGCCTTTGAGGCGTTCGCCTACCCGAACGACATCGGCCCGGGCGTCTATGACATCCACTCGCCGCGGGTTCCGGAGGCCGACGAAATGGCCAGCCTGATCCGCAAAGCCGCCCAGCGGATACCCGCCGAACGGCTGTGGGTCAACCCCGACTGCGGCCTCAAAACCCGCGGCTGGGCCGAGACCGAAGCGGCGCTGGTGCACATGGTTGCTGCCGCCCGGCAGTTGCGCAAAGAGCTGGCCTGATCGGCTTACACACATTCCCCGGTGGGAGCGAGCCTGCTCGCGAAGGCTGTGGGTCAGACGATGAGTCCTTGATCAATACATATCGATCAAAAGCAACGTCAAAAGCCCCTCACCCTAACCCTCTCCCGGAGGGAGAGGGGACTGACCGGAGTGGATGTAAGAACCACGCCGACCTGCGATACCGAGTCGTACGCAGTTTCTGAAAAGCCCACAAATCGGCTCCCTCTCCAGGGGGAGAGGGTCGGGGTGAGGGGCAGCCACACCACAAATCCAAAGCCAACCACCCGCTTCTAACCACTCAACAATGAGCGTTAGCTCGCGTGCTCTTGATCTTGATCTTGCGTCACCGGCGACATCGGAAGGCTGAGCGGAGGGATTGATCCGGGCGTGGGAGCGCAGCGACCGTACGACGAAGTCGTACACAGCGGAAGGAGGTGCAGCGCAGCAAACCGTAGCCGCTGCGCCCGGATCGATCCCGCAGCGAAGGAACCCGAGCCTGCGAGGGCCGAACGCAGGAGCAAGCCTTTTTGGGTACTTTTTCGGCGTCTGGAAAAAGTGCCTCGCCGTAAGGGCGAAACCGCCAGCCGCCGTTACCGCAGCAACGGATATGCACCCAATCAAAAAACCGGGCCTGCCCCCCAAAGCTACGAGTGAAACCGCAAAATCCGCTCACCATCAAACGGATCAACCAAATACCGCGCCCGAACCCCAAACGTCTCCAGCAAACGCTGCGGCGTCAGCACCTCCAGCGGCTTGCCCAACGCCACCAATCCCCCCCGCTCAAGCACGGCCAGTCGATCACACTTGAGCGCCTGATTCAGATCATGCAAAGCAATCAACGTAGTCACCGGCAACGCTTTCACAACACTCAAAATCGTCAACTGATGCTGAATATCGAGATGATTGGCCGGCTCATCGAGCAGCAGAATCTGCGGCCGCTGCGCCAAGGCACGAGCGATATGCACCCGTTGCCGCTCACCCCCCGACAGACTGCGCCAGATGCGCTGGCGCAAGTGCACCGCATCGACGTCCACCAGCGCTTGCTCAACAATGCCAGCGTCCACCGCCGACCACGGTTGCAGCGCCGACAACCAAGGTGTCCGCCCCAGCGCCACCGCATCGAACACACGAATGCCGTCATCGGTGTCGGCCTGTTGCTCGACCACCGCGAGTGTCTGCGCAACGCTGCGGCGCGCCATTTTTTCTAGCCGCTGACCGTCGAGCAGTACCTCGCCAGCGCTCGGTTCGCGCAGGCCGGCCAACAGCTTCAACAGGGTCGATTTGCCCGCGCCATTCGGCCCGACGATGCCCAACGTCTCGCCGCGTTGCACCTCAAGGCTCACAGCCTTCAGCAACTCAGCGCCGCGTACCTTGAAACTCAAGTCTGAGCAACTCAATACCGCGTTCATCGTGCCGACCTCCGGCCCACCAGAATCAGCGCGAACACCGGCGCCCCGACCAGTGCGGTGATCACCCCGACCGGAATCACCTGGCCCTTGATCAGGGTGCGTGACAGCACATCGGCGGCAATCAGAAACACTGCGCCACCCAAGGCACTCGCCGGCAGCAATCGAGCATGGCCGGTGCCGAGCAACAACCGCGCTGCATGGGGAATCACCAGGCCGACAAAACCGATCGAACCGACAATCGAGACCATCACGGCCGTGACCAGCGCCGCGCAACCGATCAGCAGAATCTGCACGCGACGCACCGGTATGCCGAGCGACGCCGCCGAATCCGCGCCAAAGGTAAACGCATCCAGCGCCCGCCGATGCCACAGACACACGACCAGCCCGAGCACGGCCACCGGCACCGCCAGCCACACCGACGGCCAGCGCACCCCGCCGAGGTTGCCAAGCAGCCAGAACATGATCCCGCGGGCCTGTTCGGAACTCGCCGAGCGGGTAATCAAAAACGCTGTCAGCGCATTGAACAATTGCGAACCGGCAATCCCGGCCAGAATGATCTGCCCGGTACCGCTGGCCGAACCGCTGACCCGCGCCAGCAGAATGACCAACACGAACGCCGTCACCGCACCGGCAAACGCACCGGCCGACAGCGACACCAGCCCGGCACCCACGCCAAGCAAGGCGACCATCACCGCGCCAGTCGAAGCGCCGGCGGAGATGCCCAGCAGATACGGATCGGCCAGCGGATTGCGCAACAGCGACTGCAAGATCACCCCGCACGTTGCCAGCCCGGCACCGCAGGCAGCGGCGACCAGCGCGCGGGTCAGGCGGTAATTCCAGACAATGCCTTCATCGATCGGGTCGAGCACGTAACCGGCCCCCCAAAGCTTGTTGGCC